>Ga0164315_10000877_pt1 | contig 22001 bp, 16 predicted proteins | sample GuaBasSedimGuay6_FD_113737 | JGI IMG/M metagenome (GOLD analysis project Ga0164315, IMG submission 113737) | Subseafloor sediment microbial communities from Guaymas Basin, Gulf of California, Mexico - Guay6, Core 4569-2, 0-3 cm | ecosystem: Environmental > Aquatic > Marine > Hydrothermal vents... | reverse complement strand
CGGTCCAAATGGAATGACACTAAAGGATCGTCGTTGAACAGTCCAGACAGGTTTCTAAAGGCATCCAATGCCCCCGGATCGTTTTTTTCCATCTTCTGATATGCTTGAATATAACTGGCATGATCGGCTTGTTTTGTAGGTAACATTTCCATTGGTTCGAATACAGTTACACTATCTAATTTTCCTTTAAGTACGAGGCTGCCAACAGGGCGAAAAGTTATCCCGCTGCATTGGTTTACAGTTGACTCACTAACACAAACGCGTGTACCCAGGTGTTTGTTAACACTTTCAAGGCGTGCGGCCGTGTTAATGGCATCCCCCATTGCTGTGTATTCAATTCGTTCCTTACCACCAAAATTCCCGATTACGGTGACTCCTGTATTAATTCCAATGCGTGTCACATCCAAAGGTATACCTTGAGAGCGCTTACGGGCTGCAAATTTCTGGCAAAACACATCCAGTTCAATGCCGGCATCGACGGCCCGTTGTGCGTGGTCAACTTGATAGATAGGTGCATTATACAGGACGTGCAGAGCATCACCCACAATAGAGGCAACCATGCCACCGTGACGGGTAACAATTTCACAGGTCTTATCCAGGTACTCGTTAATTAACGATACCAGAATTTCTGGTGCCATTTTTTCGGTTAGTGGTGTAAAGCCCGCCAAGTCGGTGAATAAAAAGGTTATCTCTCTGTGTTCGCCACTTACCTTCAACAGGTCAGGATTAGCAGCAAGCTGATTCACATAACTGCACGACATGTACTTGGAAAAAGCATAGTGAATAAACTGTCTTTTAGATTGTTCCTCTCGCCATTGATAAATAATCGATATCAGACTCGACAATACTAACGCTAGAATTGGCGATAAGAGTTTGATCATTGTGTTATTGAAGATAAAAATTAACGCGCCACCGGCCCAAATTGCAAAAAGAAGTGCCACTACAAGCAAAATCTGTGTTCGAAGCTTCAGTTGCAAAAGTAGAAGGCTGATACCAAGGCATGCGAAGACAAGTGCTATCGTGAAATTCCATGCAACGCCAGGAATAGAAATCTCGCGATTATCCAGCAACTGGGCGAGCGCTTGCGCATGAATTTGGATGCCGGTGAGCCCAGTCGAAGCTACACGACCGCGAGTCAATGGGGTAAGGTGCCTGTCTTCAAAACCAAGCTCGAAACCGATGAGCACGATTTTCCCAGAAAACCACTCTTTGGGTAGTAGTGCAACAGTGTGGGCAGGATAAATAGGCAAGAGTGGTGTTTCGCTATCGGGACCGTGTTTAAAATCGATCGGTAGTGAATTTTCCTCAGGTAAATTGAGCCCTATGGTTTTGGCTATTCGCGCAACAAATCCTAATCTGTCTGGATCACCAAACGAATCCCGAATTGGGAAATTTCGAATTACACCATCAACCGTATCCTTAAATACAGCTGCAGATCCCTGCTCAACATCATCCAGAAAAGCACTGAGATAATCGATTTGAGGACGTAGTAATCCATCCTCTTTCCCTGCAGTTGCTACGACCAATGGTGTTTGTATAGATGTTAGTGTTTTCCGAAGTGCGGAATCTTTATCAGGTTCAGTGGCTTGATCGATCAAAATATCAAGTCCGATTACCTTCGCATCCTTTTTGTCCAGATCAAGTAATAATTCATTAACAAACTGACGGTCGACTGGAGAGCGGTATGGTAATGTCGACAATGTTTCCTCTGTTATGCTGACAATTACAATGTCGGATGACTGCTCCTGCGGGAGTGACAAATAACTAATTCGCAAGTCGTACAGCAGGTTTTCAGCAACACGAAGTATTGGAAGTACGTGTACAATAAATACAGAAAAAATTGCAACGACCAAGATGCAAATGACTACATACAACTTTTTATCTGCGGGATTCGGTTTATTACCCATCGCCAGGTTGCCTGTTGGCCATAAAATTAACCGTTAAACAATTAGTAGTCGAAAGGGTGTGTATAACAGAGTATATGGCAATTTAACAGCCAAACTGCGTGGTGATGCATGGCTGTACGTCGTCATGCCAATCTGGACAGATGGTGTCCTGATTTAAGAGACAGTTCAGCTCATCAGGTTAAAATTATTTCGGTTATCGTAATGCATCTTTCGGCGCATGGCCAACGTGTCTAATTTAGATATGCCTCTGATCCAGTATTTCCTGCCCTTTCCCATAATACACTCGGCGGTTGTCAGATTATACATTGCGCAAATCTCGGTACCTTATATGAATAAACACATACTAAGGTACTCAAAGATGCAACTCATCACCCACCAAACACACATCGACCGACTTCCCGAATCACCTCTCAAATCGGTATTGACAAGTTAACTTCTTGAACCGGTAAAAACTCGCGTAAATATTACCTCTTCAAGCTACTACAATTTCCCAGGACGCAAAAGCACGCAATCGAAGTAATCTATAAATCTTCGCAGAAACCAGGTGACGACCGAGATTGAAAAGATTGTACACGGTGGCATGAATACCCAGAAATCGTTGTGCCTGTTTCATCGATTTGAATTTTCGCATCCCCCGTTCTCGGACTCTAGTTGACTGGTGTGAAAGCTCTGCACGATTATTTGCATACCGAGATGTATCGTGAATCGTATCTGGTATTAACTCTCGGTGTGCCACACCATAGCTTCTCAACTTATCCGTTACTATTTTTCTGGGTTTATCTCTATGCTTCGTCAAAAGCCTTTTAAAAAATCGCCTTGCAGCCGCACCATCTCGCCGTTTTTGGAGAAACACATCAACAACTTCGCCATCCTGGTCAACCGCTCGCCAGAGGTAATGTTGTTTACCATCAATCTTGACGAATACCTCATCGATGAAAAATGTATCGCCATATCCCTGATGTTTTCTCTTTAGCCTATTAGCATATTTTGGGCCAAATTTAATACACCACAATCGGATCGTCTCATAGCTGACGGAAATGCCCCGCTCTGCCAACAGATCCTCAACATCACGGTGGCTGAGATTAAATCGATAATAGAGCCAAACAGTGTATTGGATGATTTCTGCCGGGAATCGGTATCGCTTGTACATATTTGATTTATTCATTCGACTATTGTCGCCGAACGGCAGTTAACTTGTCAGTACCACCACTTCAATTAGGTATATCACTAGAACGCATTGGTGCTCATCCTCCCTTGGTTTTATTAGCGATGGTTATTGCGGTCCTGGTGCTGGCAATCGGTACTGCGCTTTCCATTGCTTTACGCATCAGCCGCCCGCTTGCAATACTCTCCTCTGCCACGACCACGGTGGGGAAGGGTGGGAAAATAATAATTGTTGAAGACAACGGGCCTGATGAAATTGTTACTCTGGCGCGAAACTTCAACCGAATGTCGCAAGAGGTATCCGAGTTGCTGGAGAATAGAACCACGCTTCTAGCGGGAATTTCTCACGACCTTAGAACTCCTTTGACACGTATTCGTCTAGCCCTCGAAATAAATGCTGACTCAATTGATTCGGCATACCGTTCCGGTTTTGAGAGCAGCGTCGGGGAGATGGAGCAACTATTAGAGCAAGCGATGTTACTCGCGCGGGGTATCGATAAAAAAGAACCATTAAAGCAACGGGACCTGGTTAGTTTATTGTCAACCCTGGCCTCGCAGCTTGAGGCCGAGTGGCTGTTACGACATCCAGATAGTGAATCCAGGGTCTTGTTTCAGGCTGACCCCTCGCTTGAAAATAACCTGATCTGGACACTTCCGTTGCAAAGTTTTTTAAGGATATTACGTAATCTGGTCGAAAATGCGCTGCGTTATGGTAGTAATACACCCGTCTCTATTGAGTTAAGCATACAGGGAGGCTTTCCATTAATTTCTATTATGGACAGAGGCCCTGGCATACCCGAGAAAGAACTCGAAGCTGTTTTTCGTCCGTTTTACAGATTAGAGGGTTCGCGTAACCTGGAAACCGGTGGAAGTGGTCTCGGCCTCGCCATTGTGTACCAGCTATGCCAGGCTCTGGACTGGAAGATTACGCACAAGCCCCGGCAGGGTGGAGGCAATGAAGCCCAGCTATTACTGACAAGCTAATCGATCTAGGCGATAAACGAGAGCGGCCAGGTGATGTTAAGTCATAGATTCCGGGAGGAGGAAAACGTAAATTTGAATTCCAGATTGACAGAAAATCAGGTTAACTTGTCAGTACCGTTTAACCTAATACAGATATTACATTTTTAGTCGTCATCGTCATCGCCATGGTCGTATTTTCTTTCTTTGTCCCGATCTGTCTCGTATGGTCTTAGCTTACCTGTACTAAAATCTTTCGAACGCCAGATACGTTTAGCTTCATCCTCATCACCACTACGATGACATTCAACGCAGTTTTCATAGTCACGAATGCCTTCTTCAACATGCTCCTCGAAAATCTTTTTGTGAGTCAGCACGACCAGAGCCTGCCCATTTGGCAATGGAGTGAATCAGCACCTACACTCACCTTTGTCAAGGAAGTGTCTCATTCAGTTACCTCTGAGGTGCTCGAGGCGAGCGTCTCCGCGGAAGACGAGGATTCAAATGAAGGGCCAGAAGACAAGAAGCGGGAGTATGGGGGTCGGGGCTGACCTCTGTTTACTGTGGGAGTGGACGAACCTCTGGTGTTCCCTTATTAGGGCTGGAATCAGTCCATGTTACTTCTCGATCCCGTAACGTTTCATCTTCTCCCAAAGATTTTTTCGTGAAATTCCCAGGTGATCTGCGGCCTGTTTAATTTTACCGTCATTTTCGGCCAATGCACTGCTGATAGCCTGACGCTCGGCTTCTTCAATTGTTTGCTTCAGTGTCGTTGTATTGATGTCGAAGTTTTCGATCTCCTCGGTCAGCAGATCGACGGAACCAATCCAGGGTGCATCACACAAGGCGACAGCTCTTTCAATAATATTTTTTAGTTCGCGAACGTTTCCAGGAAATGGCATGGATTGAAGATGCAACTCTGCTTGTTTCGACAGCCCTTTAATTTTACTTCCAGTTTTTTTCGCCAGTTCAGTTACAAACAATCTGGCAAGATAAATAATGTCTTCCGGTCGCTTGCGCAAGGGTGGAATATCAACATGAATTACATTGAGCCGCCAATAAAGATCGCTCCGAAATTCATGCTTCTTAAGAGACTCTTCCAGGGCTACCTGGGTTGCGGCAATGATCCTGACATCGAGAGTGATCGGTTCCATGCCGCCGACACGTTCGATCTCACGCTCCTGCAGCACACGTAGCAATTTGACCTGTATGTCGGGTGATATTTCGGCGATTTCATCGAGGAAAATAGTTCCTCCCTGGGCCTGTTCAAATCTCCCTATACGCTGTCGTGTTGCACCAGTGAAAGCACCCTTCTCGTGACCAAACAGTTCACTCTCAATCAAGCTGGATGACAGCGCAGCACAGTTGACCCTGATCATAGGTTTGTTGGCGCGAAGACTGTTGTCGTGGATTAGTGTCGCGACTACTTCTTTACCAACACCGGATTCACCAGTGATTAATACCGAGCTGTCACTCTTGCTAAGGCGAGCCACCAGCCGCTCAAGCTTACGCATTGCAGAGCTCTTGCCGAGATGTCCACTGCCTGGTTTAAATCGGTTTTCATCGCCCGCGCCCAATGTTAAATGGGTATCGGCGATGCGGGATAGATGTTGTTCCACCTTCTTAATGAAGTCGCTGATATCAAAGGGCTTGGTCAGATAATCGAGTGCTCCCGCTTTTACCAGACTAACAGCATCTGATATATCGCCGTAGGCTGTCATGAGGATTACCGGGATACCGGGGAAGTAGTTTGAGATATGGGAAAACAGCTCAATACCAGTGCCATCAGGCAAGCGAATATCGCTAACTACAAGGTCGATATCTCCTTTCTTTAGTTCATTCCTGGCGCTGGCAGTGTCACCCACGGCCCGCACGGTGATGCCGTCGAGGCGCAGCCGGTCTTCGAGCGACATACGCATGATTTCATCATCCTCGACCAGCAGCACACAGTAATCACTGTAATCGTCGTTTTCTACCTCTTGCTGCTGCTTGTCATGCATCAGGCAGCCTTTGCCCTCATCACTGGAATAGCAACATGGAAAGTGGCGCCATGACCCTTCTCACTTTCTACTTCAATGATTCCCTGCATACTCTGGACCAGGCGATACACCACCCACAGCCCTAATCCCGTTCCATTGGGCTTGGTTGTGAAGAAAGGATCGAACAGTTGATTCCTTATTTTGCTGGGAATGCCAGGACCGTTATCGCTGACTTCGATGACCAGGAATTCCCCTTCCTGATACATGTTGAAAATAATCGTACCGCTATCGGGGATTACCTCCAAAGCATTTTTCAGCAGATTAAAAACGATCTGCTCAAGTTTCGCAGGAATATTAAGACTTTTGTCAGCGCGGTTATTCCAGATGACTTCTATGTCCTTGTCGCCAATTTCAGCTGTTATGAGATCCTTTAGTTTGTCGATGTGTTCGATATTTACATTTTCATCGCTTTCTTCGATCTTAAGCCCGACCAGCAGGTTATGAACGATGTCCTTAATCCTGTGCAGGCCCTGATCGATAACCGGTAGATAACGATCAATCAGTTTTTGATCATCAGGATGTTTTTGCAATGTATCGATACAGTTCAGCAGCCCGGCAAGAGGGTTGTTAACCTCGTGCGCAACACCGGCGGTGATGCGACCAAGGGCTATCAGTTTTTCACTCATCGCGATCTCCTCTTCAAGCATCTTTTTCTCAGCCAGTTCCGACATGATTTGATTGAAGGTAATGCTGAGACGGCCAATTTCATCCCCGCCCTTTACCGGTACCGGCGCAAAATCGGTCATCTCACCTCGTCCGACCGCTTCCAGTCCCTGGGTGACTGCGGTGAGAGGTTTGACCATGCGCCTGGCAACCATGGTACCCAGCACGCTACCGATAATGACGAAACAAAATACCAGCAGAATAACGATGAGCGCGGAACTTTTGGCCTTTTCATATAACCGGGCGACAGATAATCGGACTCGAACCACACCCATATATTTTTGGTCGGAGAAGAAAGGCACAACCCCCTCCACAAAACCGGCTTCGGAAAAACCACCTCTGCTTAAAACGATGGGTTTTGATGCGCTCATGGCCTGTGTTAAGAGCTCTTCTTCAACCTTGTTAGCGGGTGAAAAAATAAGGCCCAATGGGTTTTCAGCGGGTTGAAGGTGGGCCTGAACGATGCCCTCTGCATCGAGTATCATCGCCGTGATGACTTCATGGCCCCCTCCCGTTTCGGCTCTTCTGGCGACTATATTCTTCAGGCTTTGATAGAGTCCCCAGTAATTCTTACGCAGCATTGCCCTGGGGGTGGTGATAGCAACCGATTCCGATAATAACAGGGCCTTTTCACCCAATTCATCGTGAAAGCGGCTCCAGTCCTGTACAACCATCACCGCACCGATCATGAATCCAACCATCGTCACAACCACCGTGATTGTGAGCGATAACTTTATCGCCAATGGCCAGGATCTTGGGCTAAGTATCGGCATTTATACGCTGCAATTAGTCAGTTGGTGACATCCAGCGCATGCGGAATAGATCTCTGGATAGATTTTGCCATAGCGCGGATATCGTTAAATAGCGAATCCGGGTAATGTCCAAAACCGTCCAGCTTGAGTTCCGCCAGAAGCGCCTTGCCGGCGACGTCCTGATTCATGCTCTCCAGTGTAGTTTTCATCAACTTGACCGTGTTAGCGTCTACGCCTAAATGTGAAACGATAGGTGGAAAGCCAAAACTCGGAGATTTTTTGATTATTCGAGTCTTGCCGGCAACCTCTGGTTTGAATGCCGCAAGGTATTCCCATATGTATGAATCTACCGCGCCGCCGTCTGCAACCTGCTCGGCAACAGCCTCTATCGTCTCCGTATGATTGAAAGTGAAAAAGGTTTGCCGGAAAAAGGTCTCGGGTTTATCACCATTCTTCGCCAGCAAGGATAGCGGGTAAAGAAAACCTGAATTCGAGTCAGGATCAGAAAAGGCGAAAATTTTTCCTTCGAGGTCGCCGACTCGTTGGTAAGCGCTATTATGAGGGACTATGATGTAAGAGAAGTATCGCGGTGCGCCCCGGTAAACAGGCACCGTCATAAGCTGAAGAAATTCCGGTTTTCTTGTTTGCACGTAGGGATAGCCGCAAATCCAGGCAAATTCGATGGCGCCCGAGTCGAGTAGATCCATTACGTCTTGATAAGACCTTCGCAGCACAAATTCGACTTTGCGGCCCATTTTAGCTTCCAGGTATTGACTCCACTTATCCAGAAATCTGATGTTTTCAGTCAGTATCACCGCAGTTAGGCCAAAGCGGATAGGTGGCTCGGCGTTGGCCGCGAAACCCGGGGTAATCCAGAATATCAGGAAAACACAAATCAATCGCACCGTTCTTCCTCAATAAAATACCAGGCCGGGATACTGCTGCTTAGCGATCCCGACAATACCTTTTTTACTCCTTTCTGATGAAAAGTGAAGCGATCGTCACACTTATATTTTTCGCATGTGGCGGCTTGTTACTTATCGGTAACCTGTTTTTCCGCTCTGACACCCTAAGCAGATGAATTTTAAGCGCTAATCGGAAAAGTTACGGATTTTCAATAAATGTTACCGCGAGGTAACAAATGTGAGGTTTCTGTCGCTGAGCCGATTTTATCCCTTGTTAATTCAAGCAGCTATGGCTGTGGCATGACCTTTGCAGTTGTTTTATAGAGTCTTATTGCAAAAGTAGTCGGACTAAGGTTTTTGCGTGGGGATCGGGAGGAATGCCAAGCAATGAATTCTGGTGGTGGATTTGAATATTAGAGTCACCTGGCGAATGACAGCACTTGTTTTTACCGGCGCTATTCTGTTTTTGTTAGCAGGCTGGGGTGGTTCCGAGTATTACACCGCACAGTCTTCGTTTTGTGGTGGCAGCTGCCACACCATGACAGAGCAGTACGATGCATGGCAGTCCAATTATCACCACGAAGACAATAATCCGGACGGGATGCAGGCTGAGTGCATAGATTGCCACTTTCTTCCGGGTGAACATTCTTCCCTAAAAGCCAAATACGAAGGGCTACGCCACCTGGCTGCCTACCTTTATGATCCAGACGCGCCACTACCCATTCGACCGGTGATAAAGGACGGCGCCTGCCTGCAGTCCGGCTGCCACAACCGCGATAACCTGGCGCAGCTGGAGATACAGTTCACTGAAAAGGTGCGCTTCAAACACGAGGTCCACTTCGGTGATAAAGCCCTGGATGGACACCAGATTACCTGTGACACCTGTCATTTCAAGGTAACAGAAGACAAGCATTTCGAGGTACCCAAAGACATCTGTTACCTGTGCCATTTAAAACTGGAAAAACCCACGCTTGAGAAGGCCGTAATGAGCGATGGAGATATCAGAAAAATTAGTTTTGCCAATAGACCCGCTATCGATTTTAACCAGGGGGCATCCCGCTGTGATATTTGCCATACGATTCCGACCAGCTCGTTACAAAGCCAGTTAGAGGCAGGCGATGAGAGCTCAACCAGTAAGCCGATTACGCATCAGACAATACAGGAAGCCGAGGTAGCCTGTGAGAGTTGCCACTTTGAGGTGGTCAAAGGTGGGGGCGAGGTAAATACCGGAAATGTTGTCTCTAACGGATGTCTGGCATGCCATAACCGGAGCCAGACGCTGTTGGCAACCGCAGGTGATCGGGATTTCATGCATGACAAGCATGTACCCGACAAGGCTGACTGCTTTGATTGCCACAGTGTAATCGAACACAGGAACAGAACCGATCATCTCGATTTTGTGCGCGAGGATTGCCAGCTCTGCCACGTCGATCAGCACAAATATCAGAAACTGTTACTCGCCGGTACTCCGGTTAACGAAGATATCTCCGGTATCCCCCACCTGATGTATGAAGTCAATACTAACTGTATGGCCTGTCATCTCAAAAAGACTTTGAGCAGGGGGCATGATGTACGAACCGCATCGGGTGATACCTGTGCTGCATGCCATACGGAACAACACATAAAAATGCTCAGCAAATGGAAAAAAACACTTGAGAATGAAGTTTCAGACGCAGAAGACCTGGAAGCAGAAGTGCGTGCGCTTCTGGTTGAACTAGAGGACCGTCTGAATGCGGAGCAACTAAGCCAGGCAGAGTCGATGATCACGGAGGGCGTTGAGCTACTAAACATTGTGCGAGTTGGTAATGGCGTACACAACAAGAAATATGCAATCACTATTCTCGATGGCGCATTCGGCAAGTTCGAAGACACCATCGATCTACTTGAAGAAGCAAAGGACAACTGACTAACGAGAACGATCCAACTAATCAACAGCTGCGGAGTATTAAAACGATGAGCAGGAGAGAGCAAAATGAGTGATCAGAAAACACCAGAAATCAGTCGGCGTAAATTTTTAGGTGGAGTCGGAACAGCGGCCGTAGGCACGGCGATACTGGCAACACCAGGAGCAAACCTTGAAGCGGCACAGGCAAAAGCACCTCGCTGGGCGATGGTGATGGACCTGAGGCGATGTATAGGTTGCAGGGCCTGTACGGTGGCCTGCAAATCGGAAAACAACGTATCTCTTGGCCGCTTCAGGGCAGTCATTCAAGAGGAAACTATGGGGACTTTCCCGAACACCAGAAAGGCCTTTCTGCCCTTGATGTGTAATCACTGTGAGGGAAATAAAGAAGATGGAGTTCCTCCCTGTGTGAAGGCCTGTCCTGAGTACCCGGGTAAACGCATGAAGTTTAAAACCGCCGATGGTAAGACTATACGTTACCGTGGTGGTGCTACCTACAAACGGCCGGACGGACTGATCTTGATCGACAAAGATCTGTGTATCGGATGTGGAAAATGTATAGATGCCTGCCCCTATGGTGTTCGTTCGTTCGATCCCTTTGTTAAAGCAGGAGGTGATCCAACAAAGCAGGCGGCAGATAAATGCGATATGTGCGTTCATCGTGTTGACAATGGTGTTGAACCCTCCTGCGTCAATACCTGCCAGGGACGTGCCCGCATATTCGGAGATTTAAACGACCCGAGCAGCCAGGTCTCGAAGCTTGTCAAGGAACATAACCTGGCCACGGACGATACCGTGCTGCTTGCTGAGGAAGGAACCAATCCGCATGTGTTCTACATAGATCCGGATAATTTACTGAAGACCCTCTATACGCAGCGGAAGAAGGGCAAACTTGACCACTTTGTGGATCAAATCACCTAAACCCTGACAGCATGTAATTTTAAAGAGGAATTGACATGAAAAAAATGAATCGTCGTAATTTTGTAAAACTTGCCGCAGCTAGCGGCACCGTAATGGCGACAGGGATCGGAGTCAGCCAGAACGCACTCGCCGGGTCGATAACAATGCAGGAAGGTGGCCGTGATTTTTCTCCGATCACGAAGAAAGAACGGCAGGCTATACCCTCTGCCTGTTGGCAGTGCGTAACCCGTGACGCCATGATGGGTTTTGTCGAAGATGGCCGATTGGTAAAGCTTGAGGGGCATCCAGACTCTATCCGTACCCTTGGAAAACTCTGTGCCAAGGGGCAGGCAGGCATAAACCATGTCTACTTCCCGGATCGCATCCTGTATCCGATGTTACGTGTCGGCAAGCGTGGAGAAGGCAAATGGAAGAGAATCTCATGGGACGAGGCCCTGGATCTAATGGCATCCAAACTCAAACCGCTGCTTGATGCCGGCACCCCTGAATTGTTTATGTATCAGTACGGTCGGCACAAGGGCAGCCAGTCCTCGATCATGCACGACTTTATGGATGCCTTCGGCTCACATACGATCGGCACGCACACCTCGGTATGCGAGGGGCCTAAATGGGTTGGCCAGGAAAGCCTGTGGGGTGGTATGTATGATAACTGGGACTACGATAATACTGATTTTGTGGTTAATTTTGGTTCCAATCAGTTCGAGACCCACACCAACCACATACCGACATCGCAACGCCTGATTAGCGCGATGGTTGATAGAAATGTCCCGCTCTATACCTTTGATGTGCGTCTTTCCAACACCGCCGCGAAGTCTACCGAATGGGTTCCCATCAAGGTGGGCATGGATGGCCTGGTGATGTTGTCCATGGTTAACGTCATCATGAGCGAAGGGCTGTTCCGAAAGGACCACCTCAAGTACATGCGTGTGTCGCCGGATTATCATGCCTCGGACGATGAGAAAATTGCCGCTATTAAAGAGCATGTGGCTAAATTTACACCTGAATTCGCTGAAAAAGAGAGTGGCGTTCCTGCGGACAAGATCAGGATGATCGCGCGCGGATACGCCGGGGCGAAGTCGGCTTGCCTGATTACCTATCGCGGCACTGTCATGCATTATCACGGCGCAGACCAGGAGCGTGCGGCCATGTTGTTGTCAGCCATCACTAACAACCTTGATAGGAAAGGCGGTCGGGTCATGGGTGTCGGTGCCGGTTGGAAATCGCCTCATTCACCCAAAGCCAGGGTACAAAAAGGTCTCGACATCGTAAACGGCTTTCCCGGTGAAGCCGCCTTCCCTACCCATCAGGTAAGCCAGCAAAATCTGCCGATGATCAAGGACGGCCAAAATGGCCGCCCCAAAGTCTACTGGGCGAGTTGCAATAACATGGCCTTTATCAATGGCAACAACAAGGAAGCGGAAGCGGTTCTGAAAGATGAGAACCTCATTCCTTTTTACGTGAATTCGAACATTGTCTACGATGAGTCATCGCAATATGCCGATCTCATCCTGCCCGATGTCACCTATCTGGAGCGCTGGGATACCGAAGATATGGTATCGCCAACCGGAATCGCCGAGTACTACATCCGCCAACCCCTGATCAAACCGCTAGGTGAGGCAAGGGATCAGGGTGAAATCTTTTACGGTCTGGCGCAGCGTCTCGGAATTGAACTGGCCTATAAAACCAAGGAAGAGTATGTGCGCCTGTCCTGTGATATGACTCCTGGTGTCAGGGAAGCCGGTGGTTTCGAGTACATGAAGAAACACGGGGTATGGCACGATAAGAATGCGAAGCCTAACTTCGGTTTCTACGAGGCCAAAGTGGATGTTTCCGGCGATGGCGTTATTCTCGACGAAAAGACCGGTGTTTACTGGAATTACAAGAATGCAGGGGTCAGTGAAGCCGAGGCCAAAAGCAAGGGTTATCTGGGGGTCGATGGTGCTAAAAGCGCCTATGTTGCCCAGGACATCGAGGGTACTCCGCGCAAGGCTTATCCGCCGAACACATCGTTCACCAAGTCCGGTCTGCTCGACTTTTATTCCGACAACTTCGCGTCCAGGGGATTCCCGGCATTTCCGACTTACACGCCGATACCCGAGCATCAAAAGATGGGCAAGGATGACTTGCACTTGACCACCTACAAGGTTGCCGTGCATACGCACTCGCGTACCGCCCATTGCAAGTGGTTGTCCGAAATCAAGCATGATAATCCGGCGTGGATCAACAGCAAGACCGCTGCTGAACGTGGCATTAAAGATGGCGACAGCATTAAGGTGTCCAGTGATATTGGTGAAATAACCACTACAGCCCATGTCACCGAAGGCATTATCCCCGGTATCGTTGCCATTTCGCATCATTTTGGACGCCAGCATTCCGGCATCTACGGATCGGGAAAGAAATCTCCCACTACCGTAACAGCGACCGCGGATCCAGACGCCAAAAATATGTGGTGGGATAAGTTTGGAACCCATCCCAACACGATTATCCCGAATAGTTCGGATCCGATCAGTGGAGGGCAACGATGGATGGATACAGTAGTAAGAGTTGCGAAAGCGTAAAATGAACGGTGCCGAAAGATCTGAAGTGGGAATTAACTGGAAGAAGGCGGCTGATAGCGCCCAGTTAAGAAGTAATGTTTATGGGCTATTGTCCACTGTTTTCCGGGAGGAGCCTACCGAGGCTCTCATCCATGAGCTGAGGGGTCCCCGCCTGTCGGGGATCTTTTCAGACATGGGTGTGGAACTGGGAGAAATATTTTCCAGTACTTCTGAATCTGCCGCGGCGGAAGCATTGGGACTGGAGTTTACGCGACTGTTTATTGGTCCTGGTCGTCATGTATCGGCCCATGAGTCTGTCTTTGCCGAAATGGATGGTGGCACCAGTAGCCTGTGGGGAAGAAAAACCGTCGAAGTGAAAAACTTTATCGAAACGGCAGGTCTTGACTATCAACCCGAGTTCACTGGAATTCCTGATCACGTCAGTGTGGAGCTTGAATTTATGCAAAAGCTGACAGCCTGGGAGGCTGAAAAGTGGACTCAGCAGGATCGAAAAAGTGCAGAGTATTGTTCAACAGTGCAAAGACTGTTTCTTGACCAGCATTTATTATGCTGGCTGCCTCAATTCTGTGATGCGGTGATGGAACAGGCTGAACTACCTTTTTACCGGTCTATGGCTGAATTGACCAGGAATTATATGGAGTTTGAAAGTAAGGGAACCCAAAAATCTAAATAGCTGACAGTTCGTTAAGAAGGCTCCCGGGCTCGTTCGCCGGGATTTAAAATTGGTTTGAGCCCAGTTATCAGGCTCAATAATATGCGGAATATATTTTCACATTCTATGCAGCACCTCTAACGGGGTGCTGGTTTTTCTGAAATATTATTTGACGGGAAACTGATAATGGATCCCATGCTCGTTGATTATTCCATCTGGCTACTAATGGCCATCGGCGTGGCCGCGATACTATACTCATCGGTTGGTCACGGCGGGGCATCAGGCTACCTTGCAGCCATGGCCCTGTTTGGGCTTGAACCTTCAATTATGAAACCCGCCGCGTTAGTCATGAATATCTTTGTAACGGTATTGGTACTGTATCGTAATTACTTCATCTGCCGGTTTAACTGGCGACTATTTATACCAATCATTTCTGTTTCGGTGCCTATGGCTTTTTTGGGCGGCGCATACACTATACAGTCATCAGCCTACAGGGCCATCGTCGGTCTTCTCCTGATACTGGCGGTCTGGCGTATGTTCTGGCAGGCAGACGACGTGGTGAACCAGGAACAACCCAGGTTATGGGTAACAATGCCAGTTGGCGGGATATTGGGATTTGTATCAGGGTTAACCGGTGTCGGCGGCGGAATCTTCCTGAGCCCATTGTTGTTACTGTTTCGCTGGACAGACATGAAAGGCTCTGTACCTATAGCAGCAGCATTCATTTTTTTTAATTCGATAGCTGGACTCTCTGGATATCTTTCGTCTGGCGGAAGCTGGCCTGCCGATATACCACTCTTGATTGGCGTTGCGGTAACTGGAGCGGTAATCGGTACCGGGCTTGCCGCAAATAGACTAGCACCCATGGGATTGCGGCGCGTGCTGGGACTGGTTTTGGTAGTAGCCGGCGTTAAAATGATCATGACTGCCTGATAGTCCGGCTGGTTCGGTTGTTACTATGACTTAATTCCATAGTGGGTATAGAATTTAGTTCACCAATGGGAAATTGATATACGGAAATCCATGTGTAATTTTAGTGTAATCATGCCAAGAAAATATGGGATTTATATAGAAGTTATGCTGATTTGGACATGCGGTGAAGGAAGGCGAATCCTTCGAGAATAGAGTTACTTAGAAACTATCAGAGTAATTGAGTAAAGGTGCCCTAAATACTGAAAATCCTCGTGTCGGTGCCGAGCGCGGACCGGTTGATTCCGCCCCTGGGCACCATTTCCATTGTTTTTCAAACAGTTATCCCATGAGTGGCACTAGGACTGTCGGTATTCGTGTCCATGTCGAGTGAATTGCCGTCGACCGAACCGAGTTTTCCCCGAAAGCAGCTGTTCAGAAAACTTATGTAGATGTCTCAAAAGTGCCCTTTGCTGTCGTTAGTCATTAAAAAGTGATCGGCTCTATCATTTTGGTGGCGAGTAAAAGGCTTCCCCCAGCCTTTTGACGCCTACCTCTTCCAGGTCATTAACCACTTGCCAGCGCGAGATGCCCTGCTCACGCAGCCATATTTCCAGCCTGTCCAGATTGCTCCATTCCCGCCCTTGATCACGCGTATTGTGAACACGCGCCCATTGGCCGTCGACCAGCAAGGCAACCGCCCAGACATAGGGGTGTTTGTCAGGATTGCCGAAACCGCCGCTCTGGTATTCACGCTCCGTACGGTATACCGCGGCATTATTCTCGATTCGCCACAAACTAAATAGACCTGGAATATCGGTCGATATTACGCTCAATTGCAACGGATATTTAAAATCAATATGATCCATACTGTTGACAAATCCGATATAAGTGTTCACAGTATGGATCATATTGATATCTATCGCATAACGCAACCAATAGGAGGAACCGATGCTACCAACCACTTTTCGAGCGCGCAGAATCGGGAAGATCGATACGCAATGGCAAGCTGTTTTCTTTGACTACTGGCCTGCTTATGAAGCCTGGTATCGCCATAATATGAAGGCCGATATTAATCCCGAGGCACTCAAACGAGGCCATCGACAGCTGGCGACGGTCATGCCGGAAATGCTGCCGCTCTACGAAAGCTTTTTGGAGGCAAGTAATGACTGCCCTGTCGCGGCGCAGTTTTTGACGGGGTATCAGCCGCCGGCATACCTGGTGAGCTGTTCGCAAGCGGTGTTACTGGATGAAGAACCGCTACTGATGCGCAACTATGACCTTAGTCCTGATTTGTCCGAGAACCTGCTGACGCAATCGAATTGGCTGGGGCAAAACATTATCGGTAGCAATGAGTGCCTTTGGGGGCTGGATGATGGCATGAACAGATCAGGGCTTGTCGCGTCGCTGACCTTTGGTGGCAGCAAGCAGTTGGGAAAAGGTTTCGGTATTCCCTTCATAATGCGCTATCTGCTGCAAACCTGCGTTAACGTCAAGCAGGCTATAAAGGTACTGCAACGGGTACCTTCACATATGGCATATAACGTCACCCTTCTCGACAGGCAGGGGTCCTTTGCGACCGTGATGTTAGCTCCTGGTCAGGGCGTGATCGTAACCCGCGAACGCTGTATTACCAATCATCAGACACAGGTAACCTGGCCGCGACAAGCAACGTTTACTAAAACACAGGAACGCAAACAGTTTCTGGATGAGTTACTGGCAAGGGGAAAAGTGAACGAGCAACAACTGCGCGAAGCTTTTTTAGCCGCGCCTTTGCGTTCTGCCAACTACCCGCAAAAGTTCGGTACGGTTTACACGGCTGTCTACAAACCGTTGAGTGAGACGATGTCGTATTACTGGCCTGCGGAAAAAGCATGGCAACATAGCTTTGCCGATTTCAGGTCATCAGAAAAAACAGTTAACCTTGGAAAGCAAACGAGTCTGGCGATGGTTCATGGCGATGTTATTGAGTATGCCGAATCGGATCACGGTTTGTCGGCAAATATCCGGCAGCAGCTGTTGCAAAGCCTGGTGTACTTGCCGATCTCAGTGGTAGGACAACCGGACGCGCTTGAGGCGCTGAAACGGAATCTGCGAACAGAAAACTCATTTTGCTGGAAAGATTATGGCAGGCAGGTAGCGCAGATCTGGCGTTATCCTGTTCCTGCGAATTAATCCTGATCGGCGTAATAAAAAGTACACAATCGGAACAACCGATAGAATATTCGGCTAAAGAGCCTGTTTTTTCGATTTAGTTGCAAAAAATTTTGATTGGTTGACTTCGTAATAGACCTAAAGAGTGATAGAAGCTTATTCCTGGGAAAGGAAAAATTATGCTTTGGGTTGGATGTTGGTGATCGGAGTATCTATTTAGCCCACCCCGATTCGAATAATGTTAAAAACCTCAACTATCCTATTCGTTTTAATTTTTCACGAAGGTTTTGAGCTGGATAAAACACAAATGCATTGCCCCTATGTGATTTTTCAAGTAGACCAAGGTCCGAGAGTTTAAGAAGATCGGTCCGGGCAGTTTGGTATGTGACTCGGTGTGAACCCCGATGGCTTTCTATTGTGAATATTGATTCGGGTTTTTTTAGTGCTCTATTTAGTGCCGAAACTTGCCGCTGATTTAGTGCGCTACTTAGCTCAGCTGATTTTCTGAAGATGTCCTCAATTTCTCTGTATTCATCGGTTTTCTTTTTCAAGTACTCTAAAAGCTCCTCTATTCCCCGCAGAATTACTTGCAGTTGATGCAATAGGAAGTATGTCACATCGTTATCGTCGGTCTCTGTGTAGAGATAAGACCTCATGTATTTTGCTGGCGATTTTTCCAGTATCCTGGATATCGAAACAAATTCCATAGTCCAGTAGTTCTGTCTTAGCATGGACCAATAAAACAGTGCCCTTGCAGTTCTGCCATTACCATCTTCAAATGGATGATCGTACGCGAGTAAAAAATGTAGAAGAGTAGCTCTAATTACTGGATGCAAGAATTCGCTGGTACTAACAGCGTTTGCAAAAGCGCAAAGGCTTTCCATTCTTTTCGGAATTTCTTTATATGTTGGTGGTTCGAAAATTACTGTTGCATCTCGTACATCCCCGACATAAATTTCATCATTGTCCCTCCAGGCGCCTTCTGCTGAGGTATTATCAAGAGTATTTTTCGTGAGAATTCCTTGGAGTTCCAATATTAATTCTGGTGTTAAATCCTGGTCTGAAATTTCTTTTAAGTGTTCCATTGCTTGATAGTTGTTAACGATCATCCGCTCAGAACGATCTCGCGGTTTTCGTTTTTCCCGGAGCATTTCTTTCGCTACTTTTCTGGTAGTGGCAGCACCTTCAAGTTGACTTGATGTTATTGCTTCCTCAATTAACGAATTTATGAGGTAGCTATCCCTTGAGCCTGGATTTGCAACTTGTGCGCTTGCCTTAAGCTCCCCGCCTCCGTGAATATCAATCTCATGGAGCAGCCGCCGCACTGTATGAGTTTCTCCAAACACAAAATTAGAGCCATCGATAGCTTTGTGAGGAATGGTCTGATAAATAGATTGCCTCGTCCATTTGATACCCAGCCACCATTCTTCATTTGTTAGATCATTTGGTGGTGATTTTAGGTGCTTTAATTTGTCCCAATGATAGTAATTACCTTTTGGTTCGGCTTGTATCCCCGCGCCCACAATCTTATGAATTCTGTCCTTAGATTTTTTAATGACTGCGTCGAGTGTTTCTCTAAAATCAGGGGGTTTGACTGGTATGCGCATGGAATTTAAATACTAATTTTAAAAATATTAGTAGTTATTCTAGCTTATTCATTACGTAACTACTAATATTAGTAGTTATTAGTAGGGAATTAGTACTTAGGCTATAAGAATGAAATATATTGGCGGGGGATATGCGATTGATTTTTGTGTGCCTGAGCCAGATTCCCTCGGAAGCAGACGTTCAGAATTTGGGCTTCAACGGCCGGAGTCCCCAGAGCGGGCGTTAACCAGGACGAATTATTTCAGAATCTGACCATCTGAAGGCAAAAGGCAAGACGCGATTCTGTCAACTCCAGGCTACCCTGTTATTAGAGATTTTTTGTGGATATCAGGGTAAAGTAAGAGATTATTGGATGATATTGCGCAGCTTGTAATATGGTGATCGGGCTTTATACTTCCTATACTTCGCCCGATACCCTTAGCCCATTGTATCCCTGTTTTTCGCCTTATATGACAGTGTCTAACGAACGGTTTGATTGGCGGCTTTTCTGCTTTGGCCTACAAATTTAAAAACATCTATTAGGAATAAAAATGTCTCTTCATTACGGTCGCCGTCTTATGTCCATCCCGGGCCCGTCTGTCATCCCGGAACGGGTTTTAAATGCAATGCACCAGCCATCGCCGAATATCTATGAAGGTGCATTGGTTGATCTGACTGAAACGCTTTTTCCGGATTTAAAGACCGTCGCGCGTACCAGGGGTGCTTTGGCAATTTATGTGGCCAACGGCCACGGCGCATGGGAAGCAGCCATTACCAACACACTAAGCAAAGGCGACAAGGTGCTGGTGCTGGGTACAGGCTGTTTTGCTATCTCCTGGGGTGAATGGGGCAAAACGACAGGCATTGAACCGCAAGTGCTTGATTTTGGCATGTCCAGTCCTGCCGATCCCACCAAATTGGAAGAGGCCTTGCGTGCAGATAAAACGCATGACTATAAGGCTATTTTCGTCACCCAAACCGACACGGCTTCATCCGTGAAAAATGATATTCCAGCCCTGCGCAAAGCCATTGATGCTAGCGGCCACCCAGCTTTGTTCATGGTCGATTGTATTGCCAGCCTTGGTTGCGAACGGTTCGAGATGGATGCCTGGGGGGTGGATTTGATGGTAGCGGGTTGCCAAAAAGGACTGATGGTTCCGCCCGGCCTGTCCTTTGTCTTTGCCAATGACCGCGCCCTTGCAGCACGTAAAACCGCTGATCTGGCGACAAGCTACTGGGACTGGGTTCCACGTATGAACCCGGCCGGGTTCTACCAGAACTTTGCCGGCACTGCCCCGACACACCACTTATTAGGATTGCGCGAAGCTCTGGATATGCTGGTGCATGAAGAGGGTGTGGAACAGGCATGGGCGCGCCAGGAACTTTTCGGAAAAGCGATTTGGGCAGCTGTTGATGCATGGGGCGCGGATGGGGGTGATCTGACAATGAATGTCCGAGACCCTGCGAGCCGTTCACGGGTGGTGACCTGCATAAAAACCAGCAATGGTAATGGCACTAAAATTCGCAGATGGTGCGAAGATATTGCAGGCCTGACCCTTGGTATCGGTCTGGGCATGGCACCCGAAGGTTCGCCCGAATGGCATAACGCATTTCGCATTGGCCACATGGGGCATTTGAATGTCCCTATGGTGATGGGGACATTAGGAACCATTGACAGCGCATTGAAAGCTTTGGCTATTTCACATGGGAACGGTGCGCTAGAGGCCGCGAGCCAGGTGATCTCAGAGGTTTGAAGGAAAGCTATTTCAAACCTAACAGAAAATCTGCACATTTCTCATGCGTCTTGTGGGAGTGCCCGGAACATAACGTCAGCTTAAACCGTGACGGTATACAGAAGTCGATTTGAAGTGCTTATTAAATATTGCCTATTTGAATGGTCCGCAAACAAGTGCTCGTTTTACTCCAGCTGTTAAAGTATCTAAGCCTTCGATTAATTTTTCTGTTCCAATGAGAACATCCGTAATTTGACTTGAATATTTTATAGCACTCTCTCTCATCATTCCCAACATTGGCCAACCCCACAATGCCGAAACTGTAACTTCATCTTTAATAAAATGTGGTTCATTTAAAAATGTACAACTAAGTACGGATTCAACAGCACTTCTATTGGTCTCACTTCCGCCGACAAGGTCGATTACAACCGAGCCTTTGGGAATTACTCTTTTTAGATGGTCATTGCTTACCAGATACGTGATACCTCGTAGTTTTAGCGGTAGTTCTGCACCATTTACAACTAAATCAACATCCTTTAACCAAAAATCTATTTTATCTTTAGCTGTTTGGGTGCGGCCTAAAATATTGATATTTTTGAAGCCCTGATTATATATTTCATGCATTGCGCCTCGTGCTACATTGCCATAACCCAATACAACGACCTTTGCTTCACGAATATCTAATTGGGGTTTATTTGCTTTAAGCAGTTTAATCCCATACCTTGCACCAGCTTGTCCTGTCTCATGAAGACACTGAATTCTTCGCAAACCAAACTCAGAAGGGGCATGTGTTTTTCTATAATCAGAAATTGCCGCGTCCCCACTTTCCAATTCAAATTCATGAAGGTCAAAAACATGAGAATTGGTATCTTTTAATTTTTCGATTAATCCATTTGAATCGTTAAAATCTGCGCTATCATAAAAATAAAGCGTGTCACTACCGGTTTCTTTTAATTCTTCAAATTTTACATTTTTATGTAAAAGACTTAGTGAATAAGGATTACGATTTCCTGCCCTTCTTATAGCACCCGCTAACCTTTCATTTCGACCTATAACAAATATTTTTAAATATCCAATTACTCCAGTATCAATAAAACTCTTTAGTGCTTCTGCCATCGCGGTTCGTGCCAATATTTGTTCATCGGTTTGTACTTTTGGTGACTCCAGAATCTCTTCCATAGCAATTACATTTAT
>Ga0164315_10000876_pt1 | contig 22002 bp, 15 predicted proteins | sample GuaBasSedimGuay6_FD_113737 | JGI IMG/M metagenome (GOLD analysis project Ga0164315, IMG submission 113737) | Subseafloor sediment microbial communities from Guaymas Basin, Gulf of California, Mexico - Guay6, Core 4569-2, 0-3 cm | ecosystem: Environmental > Aquatic > Marine > Hydrothermal vents... | reverse complement strand
GTTGATACTATCCAGCGTTACATCGTTATGGATGATATCGCCGTTATTAACTGCACCGACCAGCAGGGTCATGGTCACCGCACCAGTCTGGGAGATGCCCAGAGCTGGAAATGTCCATGTGACCTTTCCATCCGCAAAAACACCTCCCCCTGATGCAGAAACAAAACTTGTGTTCTGTGGTAACAGGTCCTCAATGCTGACATCGATGGCTTCAGCGTTGCCCCGGTTGGTGTATTCGATGGTATAGGTTATTTCTTCACCGGGCTGAGTGAACTCGACATGGGTGGTTTTAAAAACCTTCAGTGACGGTGATACATTGACCGTGATAGTGGAGCTTGCACTGACCGGCAGTGTGGTATCACTTTCAATAGAGGCGGTGTTGATGATGCTTTCGCCGCCGATGAGCGCGTCATCCAAGAGCAGTTCCAGTTGAACCTGACCCACAGCACCGGGAACAAGGGCGGGGTCTGTCCAGATAACCTCGCCACCCACCAGGTTGCCACCACCCGTCGCAGAAACAAAAGTGGTTCCTGCCGGAACGATGTCTGATAAAACAACATTGTCTGCAGATGCTGTACCGATATTTTCATAACGTATGGTGTAAAAAACAGGGCTGCCGGCATTGACAAAGTCCGAATTGGATGTTTTTGTCATCTCCAGTATGGCTTGCAGAACAACAGGCACGGTGAGTACTGACACCACAGAATCGGCATTAGAACTGCTCAGGGTCGCAATATTTGTAATCTGGATATCGTCAGCGGGTGAAATGGATCCGCGTACATGAACTGTCATTGACACCGAACCTGTCTCTGATGCGGTCAGGTCCAGCAGGTTCCAGACCACTTTTGTACCGTCAAATTGTCCACCGCCCGTGGCTGAAACAAAAAACGTATCTTGCGGGAGTAGATCTTTGAGGATGACGCCGGTGGCCGTGGCATTACCCTGGTTGGCAAACTCCAGCAGATAGGTCATATCTTCATCGGGGCCCGTTACCGGTGAATCGGCAGACTTGCTCAAGCTCAATAACGGTGCGGATTGAATGGTCACAATACCGGTGGCGCTGGCATCGGCAAAGTTATCCCCGGCCATGGTTGCGGTGTTTTCTACCAGCGTAGAGTTTGGTGCGGCAGTATCCATTTCCAGTATCAATAACAGCTCACCGCCAGCACCGGCAGCAAGGCCGTCCGGTGGCCAGGTGACCGTATTGCTGCCCGGGTCATACACACCGCCGAGGGTGGAATCTATATAATTGGTGAATGGTGGTAGTGGGTCTGTTAACACCACATTGACGGCATCTGCGTTACCGGTGTTCTGATAAGCAATGGTAAAGGTGACCTGCGCACCAGGTGCGGCAAATTCTGCACTGGGTGATTTTGTCATCTCGATCAATGGCGATGACTGGATCAGGACGGTGACGGAATCCTCGTCACCCGGAATACTATCTCCATGCTTGTCATTGCCACTAATGGTGACAGTGTTCACCACCTCGGTGGCGGCGGTCGGGTTATCAACCTGTACGATCAGTTCAAAACTGGGCTTTCCACCCTGGTTGAATTCCGGAAATATCCAGTTCACGGTATTGCTCACCGGGTCGTGGACACCGCCACCGGTGACACTGACAAAGCTGGTGGCGGCAGGGATGGGGTCGCTGATGACCACATCGGTGGCCTTATTGGTCCTGTTCAGACGGGGCTCGATCGTGAAATTGATCAGGTCGCCTGGAACCACATTGGTTTGGGCTGCTGATTTCGTGATACTGAGAAATGGGTTGTTCTGCGCAATAGCAGTTGGGCTGGCAAGCAAGGCCAGACAGAGGGCAATTATCAGATGAGCAAACAGTTTCAGTTTTATATAACGCAACACACGGCCCCTTTATGGGTACTCCTCCCCGAGCTATCCAACCTTCCGATCAGCACCTATTATAAGTCTTTCTCTGTAAACAAGTGTACATCCCGGCTAACGTACCACCGCTACTGATCAGGCTAAATATGGATGCTTCACCGGCATTGGATTATCTTTACAATTAATACTTATTTAAATGGTATTGTCACGTTAATTATTTAATTTTCTCATGGCGTTATTGTCCCGCCAAACCACTTAATGTGACAATGCCTCATGCACCATTCATGTGAACAAGGTTGCTGGAATTCACATTTAGATTACCCGTCCTGGGTTTGTTTGGTTTCAGTTTCGCCGGAGTTCTCGACCCCTTTGGTGACCGCACCTGTCAGGACGAGGCGCATGGCCTGTTCAAAGGGAATGTCCAGCGGAGTCAGTGAACTGCGGGGCAGGAACAATGTATAACCGCCAATCTGATAACTCATGGGCATATACACGGCGACCGGGTCTTCGGATGTTGGTGTAAATGGCAGGTCGTCAAATTGCTCACGTGTTACAAAGCCGATCAACTGGAATGACTGTCCGGGTAGTTGCACCATCACAACCTTACTCATTCCGCTGTCTTTATCCGGGTTCAAATAGCCAATGAAATCCTTGATGGCGGTGTATATGGTCTTGACCAGTGGCAGACGGTGAAAGATGGCTTCCCCAAGGTTAAACAATTTCTGGAAAATGAGGACGTGTGATAACAGTCCGATCAGGGTAATCAACGCAATACCGGATACCAGGCCCATACCCGGCACATACCAGCCGGTGGGCAGGGTGAATTTCAATACGGTACCCATTAGCTGTTCTGCACTTGTGGCCAGCCACCACAATATGGCCAGTGTCAAGGTGACCGGTATGACAACTGCGAGTCCTTTCAGAAACAGTTTACCCAAAGCGTTCATGGTTTTTTGTTGAGCCTTTCCATTGGTATTGTCATTGCATTATATGTGTTTTATGAGAATAAACCGTGTAAATACCAACCGGGACTGGGCTTGTATTCATGAAATGCCCACAGGGTGCTGCCATTTGAATCCCGTACAACGAAATAATCCCTGCGACAGTCCCTGCCGTCCCACCAGCCGGTTTCTATGCGTTCGGGGCCTGTCAGTATGTGATAGTTATCGATCCGGCAGGGCTGGGGTTCAGGCAATAACCAGACCGGCCGGCCCGCTTGTGCCGTGTAGCTGGCAGGTTCATCCAGCTCGCGTAATGACCAACTGTATTCAGGGCGATAATCCTGCAGGCCCGTGATTCCCTTGACAGACTCTGTCCCCAGCCTGGCCTGGAGACGTTCAATGACATGGCTGTCTGCCTGCGTGTCCCCCTGCGTGGAAGAGCTTCCTGGTTCTTCCAGTAAACTTGTCTGCACCGCCACGCAAGGCAGGAAATGTAATGCCTGCAAACGGATGTGACTGACCGGACACGGCAGTTGCAGACGCTCCAGACGCTCACGTAATAACAGCATCAGGTGGGATTCGGAACGTGTGGCCTGTTGCAGGGTCAGGCGGATGGTTTTTGTGTCTTTCCCGAGTTGCAAACGGACTTGCAAAACCTGGATGCCACGGTCACGGGCACGTAACACCCCGCATAATTCCTGTACCAGTCGTTTCAGCGGGAAAATCAGGCCTTGTGTGTGCTCTGTATCCGCTAAATCCATACCGGCCGAGAAATTGTCCGGTGGACGAAAGGTTTTGCAGGGGTCGGGTCGATGACCCAGTAAACGATCCAGGTAGTCACTTACCGTCAGTCCCAGCCGTCTTGCCAATGCCTTGCGTGGCAAGCGGAAAACCTCAGCGGCAGTGCGAAACCCCATCTTTTGCAAAGCCCCTATCGACGTGGCTTGCAGATTCAGGCTGTCAATGCTGAGCGCACCGATAGTTTTGCGTATATCGCTGGCTGTGTGGATGAACAGACCGTGGCGGGCAGCCAGATGGGCAGCTTCCGGTGTGGGTGCAATGCCGCAGGATGTACGGTAGCCAAGCTGTTCAAGCTCTGTCTTGATACGTCTTGCCAATGTTTCAGCATTACTAAATAAACGCCGACTGGCAGCGACCTCCAGCAACAGGCTGTTGCGTTGTGAGGCAATACAAACCTGGCTGCTGTATTGATAAGACCAGCTGGCGAGACGTTTGAGGCAGGCTTGGTCCGCGCGTTGGTCACGGGTACGGTTGTGCTGATCCAGCGCCAGGTGCGGGAAGTGCAGGGCCAGCCATTGCGGGGGTCGGTTGATGTCTGTGTTTGTGACCATGAAAGTAGTTTGTCAGTAATGGTTCTCCATTCATGAGAATGGAAATAAAAAAATTGCCGGTTAACTGTAACACGGGCTGGTGTGTACAGTTAACCGGCATGCTTTGTTCCGATTTATTCGGAATTCAAGCCATCCCGACAAGCCTGGTCTTTGCTTGTCAGTGTCTCAACTTTCAGTGGCGCGACGCCTCAACCATAACGCGGCACCCAGGAATACTGCGGCGACAGCCAGGCCGATCAGCATATTGATGGAAAACAAGCGGTCGAACATGTTGGCGACAGTCACTTCGTGGCCGAAGGTGTCGGTCAGAGGAATACCGAGTGCTACCGCGAACTCGTCTCCATGGTCATCGGCAGACATGATTAATGGACTATTGGCGAACCATTCTCCGATGACACCAAACAGGTTGTTCTTCAGCGTGAAGGTTTGCAGGAACTCTATCCATATTTGTAAGACTGCAATGACAACCGGTGGCAGGATTGCAAATAACAGTGGCATGCGTGGTGCAAAAGAAGATACCAGCATCAACCAGCCATACAGTGGTAATGCCCAGACCGACTGAGCCAGGTAACTTAGCAGTACCATGCTCCAGCCTTTGAACGGATTGCCGAGGCCCAGCAGCAGGGTCCACGGATTTTCACCCAGTGACAGTACGACAACTGAGAAAATCAACATGATTATAATATGGGTTAAAACATAAACGACCCAGAATATGACTGGAGCAAGCACCATGGCCGCGAGCAGTTTTGAAGCCATCGTCAATGTGTCTGATGCCGGTAACGATTTCCAGAAAAGTATGCTGCGATCCTTACGGTCATCGAATAAAGAGCTCAGCAGGTAGAAAAATACTACGATAGCAAGTACCAGGGTAAACAACGAAGGGATGATGGAGATGGTGATTGCATACATGATCTCGCTGCGAAGAACGATATCCTGTTGTGCAATAAACCGGGCCAATTCTTTCAGTGATTGAAACTCATTGTCGAAATGGCTGAAGGTGATGATGAACATCAGGCATAAGACAATATAGATACCCCCAATCACCAGTGGGGTAGTGCGGAAAGCACCCTTGTTTTCCCAGAATTCACGTTTTACCAGGGCCATTAAACGGTTCATGATTGACCTCCGTTCATGGTAGCGACAAACAGGTCGGCGACACTCGGTGTATGTAGTTCGCCCAGGGTCTTGAGTTGTTCACGGTTGGCGTTTTCGTACAGAAAAATATGCCGGCCGAATAACTCGCGTTCATAAAGTGGTTGCAGTTCACGGGCCGCCGCTGCCTGGTCAGGTGTAACCACCAACTCGACATAACTCTCCTGGACTTTTTCCATGCTGCAATCAAGTGCGATGCGGCCATCCTGGATAAAGATCAGGTCGCTGAGTATGTGTTCGACTTCCTCAACCTGGTGTGTGGTGATGATGATGGTGCGTTCTTCGTCGAAATAATCATTTAACAGATTGGTATAGAACTGTTTGCGGTACAGAATATCCAGTCCCAGTGTCGGTTCGTCCAGTACCAGTAGTTTTACATCAATAGCCATTACGATGGACAGGTGTAACTGGACAACCATGCCCTTGGAAAGTTGTTTGACCTTGTGGTTCATGGTGATCTTGGTCATGGCAAGATACTGCAAGCATTTCTCGCGGGAGAATTTCGGGTGTATGCTTTCGGTCAGTTCTATTAACTGCCAGACCCGGATCCAGCGGGGCAGGACGGCAACATCAGCGATAAAACAGACGTCCTCCATCAGCGCTGCCCTGTCCTTGGAAGGGTTTTTGCCAAGAACGCTCAGTTCTCCATCATAGTTGGCCAGCCCCAGGATAGCCTTCAAAGCCGTGGTTTTACCGGCACCATTCGGGCCAATCAGCCCGACAATCCTGCCGGCTGGAATCTGCAGGTCTATATTGTCAACCGCAATAGTTCGTTTGTAGCGTTTGGTCAGACCTTGCGCTTCAATGACATAGTTCATCAGGAGTTGCCTTCTTTTTCTGTAATTGATTGGAGTAATTTATTTGTATCCAGACCCAGTTGCCGGATACGTGTGAGCATGGCGGGCCATTCTTCATTGAGAAATTTTTCCCGTTCGCTTTCAGTCAGTTTCTGCCTTGCACCCTCACGTACAAACATACCCAGTCCACGGCGCTTTTCGACCAGATGGTCATCGACAAGTGCCTGGTAGGACTTGGACACCGTAATGGGATTGAGTTGAAAGTCGGATGCCACCGTACGTACCGAGGGCAGGGCACCGCCTTCGGCCAGTGTACCATCCAGGATCATGGCAATGGTCCGTTCTTTCAATTGCCAGTAGATCGGTTGGCTGTCATTCCATTGGGTTGTCATATTCAGACCCTGGTTCACTTATCAGCGACGAAACAGCAACAAACCAAGCTTCAAACCGCGAGATTTGCGTTCGACGGTATCATTGATACGGTCGGTCTCAGCGTTTTCAGCTTTTGCTGATGTCCTGGTTTCCTGACTGGATGAATACACTCCCTGGGTGGTCTCATATCCCACGATACTGCTACCGATCAGCAACAGGGCGGCGAAGATGGCCAGGCCGTTGGGGATGTGTAATCTGCGATGTGGTCGTAAGCTCAACATATTGTTTCTCACTAATGCAACGTTTCTCTGTAGTGTTGTAGTGAAGTATAACACTATAAATGTAAATTGCAAGAGCGAGCAAACAAGCTTTGCCTGATTGCCAGACAGGGCTACCCAACTCGTACACCCACCCCAAAAGGAACCTTTTAGCTTGTTTTGCCTGTCATTTCGGAGTGCTGATAGCTTAAATTAAAAACTTGTAATTAAATTGGAACATTTTGTTTGCGTGTGGGGTCAGATACGTGGACAATTCGCAGTCTGATTACTAGGAGTGATTATAGAATGAACAATTTTAAACGTTGTGGCCTGATTTTGGCTGCTATTACTATCTCGATTAATACATGGGCAGCTGACTTGAAAACTGACGAACAGAAACTGGGTTACATCATTGGTATGGATATCGGTAAATCACTGAAGGACCAGGGAACTGATGTGGATCTTGATTCCCTGATAGATGCCATTAGCTCAACATACAAGGGTGAGGAATTGAAACTCACAGAAGATGAAGCGGCTGCTATCCGTAAGGTATACGTAGAGAAGAGACAGGCCGAACAGCAGGCAGAGACGGCGGCTGCAGGTCAGGGAAACCTGGTTGAAGGCCAGAAGTTTCTTGCAGAGAACAAGGTAAAAGAAGGTGTGCAGATCACGGCATCCGGATTGCAGTACAAAGTAGTGACCATGGGTGATGGTGCCAAACCAGCAGCTGAGGATACCGTTAAAGTTCATTATCGTGGAACACTGCTTGATGGTACCGAATTCGATAGTTCTTATGCCCGTAACGAGCCTATTTCTTTTGGTCTGAACAGGGTGATTGCCGGTTGGACCGAAGGTGTGCAATTGATGCCGATAGGCAGCAAGTTCATTTTTTACATCGCTCCGGAACTGGCCTATGGCGAAGGTGGCGGCGGTCCTATTCCTCCCAATTCAACCTTGATATTCGAGGTGGAATTATTGGAAATAGAAGAATAGAATCCAGCTTATATCAACAGTGTGCTTCGACTGCGAAGCACACTGAAAAGGCCAATGGTGTGGTCAGAGTTGTTTCCGGGTCAAATTTTTAATTTACCCTGGGGTGCCGACAGTTCTGGTCACGCCACCTTCTTTCCCCGCCAGGTGCCTTCAATAAGATATTTAGAGTAATATGAGTAATAGTCTGAAAGATCAGTTGCTGGCCCTCGGTCTGGCACCTAAAAAAACTGAACCCCGGCCTAAAAAACAACGTAAGCCGAAACCCGCAGTAAAAAAGCCTAAACAAGGCAACTCTGAAATCTCGCTTGATCAGGCCTACCGAATTCGCACTCGGGATGATCGTCAAAAAAAAGAGCAGGCCATTGCACTCAAACGTGAGCAGGAACAGCAACGGCGCCAGATCAATCAGAAGATCAAGACGATGGTCAAAGAAAGCACGATCCGTGATGCCGCTGCTGACACCAAACGCAATTTTCTTTACAAGGGTCGGATTCGCAGTGTTCTGGCTACTGTTGATCAGATCAAGGAAATCAATACCGGTGCACTTGGCGTGGTCTATTTAAGTGGCAATTATCACCTGATGCCAACGGACAAGATCGAAGAAATCAGGCAGTTTGCTCCGGATCATGTCCCGGATCTGAGTGGCGCTAAGAGCGAAGGTGAAGAAGAAAATCCGGTACCCGATGATCTGATCTGGTAACACCAAACTGTCAATAACATTGGCTTTTCCGCTACAGGTTTATATTTGCGACCAAAAGTCGGCGAGCTTGTTCTGGGCGGATGTTTTTGCGTTTTGCGTAATCCAGTAATTGGTCTTCCAGAATATTTCCGAGCACGAAGTAACTGCTCTGCGGGTGGGCGAAGTAATAACCGCAAACCGAAGCTGCCGGCAACATGGCAAAACCACTGGTTAATTCCATTTTGGAATTGTTTTCAGCATCGAGCAATTCGAAAATCTTCTCTTTTTCACTGTGGTCAGGACAGGCAGGGTAGCCGGGGGCTGGACGTATGCCGCAGTATTCCTCGGCGATTAACGCCTGGTTTTCAAGTGACTCCTGCGGGTCGTAAGCCCACAGAGTCCTGCGCACCAGGCGGTGCGTGTGTTCGGCAAGTGCCTCCGCCAGACGGTCCGCCAGTGCCTTGAGCATGATGGCGGCGTAGTCGTCATGGGTTTTTTCATACTCTGCCAGTTTTACTTCGATCCCCAGACCTGTTGTCACGGCAAAAAGACCGATATGGTCCTTTAACTCTGCTGAAACGGGTGCAATGAAGTCAGACAAACACCGGTTGTGACGTCCGCTTGCCTTGGGTTTTTGCTGACGCAGAAAATTGAGCCGTTGCTTTATGGCCTGGTGAGACTCATCGCTGTACAACAGGACATCATCACCATCGGTAGCAGCCGGGAAAATACCGACCGTGGCACGTGCACCGAGCCAATGTTCTTCTACAATCTGTTTCAACATGACCTGGGCATCTGCAAACAGGTTGCGAGCTGCTTCGCCTTTTTTCGGGTCTTCAAGGATTTCCGGGTAACGGCCCCGCATTTCCCAGGTTTGGAAAAAAGGAGTCCAGTCAATAAATGGCACCAGTTCCGCGAGGTTTATATCATCAAAGACATGTAAGCCGGGTTGGGCTGGCTGAGAGATGTTCTCGCTCGACCATAAAGGTGAGAATGCATTTTCACGGGCATCTTCCAGGCTGACCGGTGGTTTCCGTGAGCTGCCCCTGGCCCTGCGTTCACGCATGTTGGCGTAATCCCCGGCCGTGGCAGCAGTCAGTTTTTTGCGCTCAACCTCATTGCTGAGTTTTCTGGCTACACCAACGGCCCGTGAAGCATCTTTAACCCAGAAGACCCCGTTGGCGTATTCAGGGTCGATACGCAATGCCGTGTGTAGGGGTGAAGTGGTTGCCCCACCAATCATCAGTGGCTGTTGCAGGCCGCGTCTTTTCATCTCAGAGGCGACATGGCGCATTTCCTCCAAAGACGGTGTAATCAGACCGGACAGGCCAATAATATCCACGTCTTCTTTTAGTGCGGTCTCGAGAATGGCTTCAGCTGATACCATGACACCAAGATCAATCACCTCGTAGTGGTTACAACTGAGGACGACACCGACGATATTCTTACCGATGTCGTGTACATCACCTTTTACGGTGGCCATCAGGATACGCGTCAGGCGTTTGTCACTGGTACCGGCCCGGCGTTTTTCTTCTTCAATGTAGGGAATCAAGACTGCCACGGCCTGTTTCATGACCCGCGCGCTTTTAACCACCTGCGGCAGAAACATCCGGCCATCGCCGAACAGGTCACCCACCACATTCATAGCGTCCATTAACGGGCCTTCGATCACATCCAGGGCCTGCGCGGCATTTTTTCGCGCCTCTTCGGTGTCTTCCTGGATATATGTATTGATGCCCTTAACCAGTGCGTGCTTGAGACGCTCCTCTACCGGCTTATGTCGCCAGGCCTCGTCAATGGCCTCGGTCTTGCTGACACCCTGAAATGCCTGTGCCAAAGTGAGCAGGCGGTCGGTTGCATCCGGGCGGCGATTCAGAACAACATCTTCAACAGCATCACGTAGTTCAGGCGCAATCTCGTCATAAATCTCCAACTGGCCGGCGTTGACGATTCCCATGTCCATACCGGCACGCACCGCGTGATACAGAAAAACACTGTGAATGGCTTCCCGAACCCGATCCTGGCCTCTGAATGAAAATGAAATATTGCTGACGCCACCTGAAATCAGCACACCGGGACAGGATTGTTTGATACGACGGGTGGCCTCGATGAAATCAACCCCATAACTGTTGTGCTCTTCTATGCCGGTAGCGACGGCAAAAATATTGGGGTCGAAAATGATATCCTCAGGTGGGAACCCTACCTCCCGGGTCAGCAGTTTCCAGGCCCGTTCGCAGAAGCTGACACGTTCTTCCAGACTGGCGGCCTGGCCATTTTCATCGAATGCCATGACGATGACTGCTGCGCCAAACCGAAGTATTGACCGCGCCTGGGCCAGGAATACATCTTCGCCTTCTTTAAGACTAATCGAATTGACGACACCTTTGCCCTGTAAACAGGCCAGACCGGCTTCCAGCACGTCCCAGCGGGAAGAATCCAGCATGACAGGCACACGTGCGATATCCGGCTCAGACGCGATCTGATGCAGGAAGCGGGTCATGGTGGCTACGCCATCCAACAGACCTTCATCCATGTTGATGTCGATAATTTGTGCACCGTTTTTAATCTGCTGCCTGGCAACATCGACCGCTGCTTCAAAATCATCTGCCTGGATGAGGCGTCGGAAGATGGCCGAGCCCGTTACATTGGTCCGTTCACCCACATTGACAAAATTCAGTTCAGGCGTCAGCGTCAGTGGTTCCAGACCCGCGAGGCGACAATAGGGGATAGCTTCCGGCGGTGTCCGGGGCTTCTTATTACGGAGTGCATCACCAATAGCCCTGATGTGCTCGGGTCTTGTGCCGCAACAGCCCCCGGCCAGATTGATCAATCCATCGGACGCAAACTCTGCCAGCACGCTGGCCATGTTTTCAGGTGTATCGTCATACTCACCCAGTTCGTTAGGCAGACCTGCATTCGGGTGAACGCTGACAGGGCATTCAGCAACCCGGGACAATTCCAGCAGCCATGGGCGCAGTTCGGTGGCTCCCAAGGCACAGTTCAGACCAATGGATATGGGTTTGGCATGGCGAACGGAATTCCAGAAAGCAGCGACTGTTTGTCCTGATAATGTACGGCCACTGGCATCGGTGATTGTGCCCGAAATCATGACGGGTACCCGGTATCCAAGTTCCGTGAAGACATCGTCAATCGCCACCAGCGCAGCCTTGCAATTAAGTGTGTCAAAAACGGTTTCTACCATCAGGATGTCAGAGCCACCTTCAAGCAGGCCGATGGCAGCTTCCGCATAGGTTTGTCGCAACTCCTCAAAACTGGTGTTTCGATAATCCGGACGATTTACATCGGGGGATAATGAAGCGGTACGGTTGGTCGGGCCAATCGAGCCAACCACAAAACGGGGTTTGTCAGGTTCCTCAGTTGTAATGCGATCGACCTCTTTCCGCGCCAGGCGGGCAGCCTCAAAATTCAGTTCCCTGACCAGGTGTTCCACACCATAGTCGGCCTGTGAAATGCTGGTGCTGTTAAAGGTATTGGTTTCGATCAGGTCTGCACCCGCCTGCAGGAATGCCTGGTGGATGCCGGCAATTTTTTTCGGCTGGGTCAGTGTTAGAAGGTCATTGTTTCCACGCAGCGGCAGTGGATGGTCTTTAAATCGCCGGCCACGGAAATCATCTTCATCCATCTCAAACGACTGGATCATCGTCCCCATTGCACCATCGAGTATCAGGATTTTTTCAGATAGCAGACGGTGAAGTTGTTCGGTTTGTTCTGGGTTTCTGTAAGCTTGGGAGTACATAATGATTCTTGTCGACTGTGTTGTTAGAGGGTTGACGCATTTGAAGGTTTAGCGGCAAGCAGCGTCAGCACTTCGAAGTTGGGTGTGCGTTTTTCGACCGCTGAAATACGAATGTTTTGTGGCTCAAGGCCTGCATTCGTGCAGAGTTTGCGCAACTGCGATTCCGTGAACCCGAGGTTCAGGTGGTTATAAGCCTTCACTGCATTTTTGTGTGCGTGTTTCTGTAATGTGGCTGCCAGGAGTCGCCCGCCGGGCCGCAAAATCCGCTCAACCTCTTTGAAAACTGTTGCTGGTTGACTGGTATACGTCAGTGCATGCATCAGCAATACCGTGTCGACGGAGGTATCCTCAACCGGTAATTCATGCATATCACCCGGTCCAAAATGGACATTGGAGTAATTACGCAGCCGTTTTTTGCCGGCCTTCACCACTCTTGGACTGATATCGAGGCATTTAATGCTGCGGGCATGCGGTGCCAGCAGTTCAGCGAGAACACCATCGCCGGAGGCTACGTCCACTACGTCTCCCAGTTCAAGTAGCTGAACAATGGCACGCGTGGTTACTTCCCATGTTCGACCGGGTGAATAGTGACGTTCCATATCACCTGCCACACTGTCGGCCCAGTTTGAATGACCGCCTCTTGCGTTCAACACCTGTGGGATACGTTCCAGATCCTGTTGTAACAACGGATCAGAGGTGCTTTCCCGTAATAGCTCCCATAGTGCAGCCAGACTGGTGTCAGTGATATTACCGGTCATGCGGTAATACACAGAAACACCATCACGACGGTCACTGACCAATCCGGCTTCCTTCAGTTTTGCCAGGTGAGTGGAAACCCTCGGTTGCGCCAACTGGGTAATGGCTGCCAACTCCGCCACGCTGAGTTCTTCACGATCAACCAGCATCAACAGGCGTAGACGGGTGCTGTCTGAAAGTAACCGGAAGTGATGTGAAGCGTGTTGCAGATCCATCTTGGAGCGCATATATCTTTCTATCCCGATTTAAAGATATATAGAGGTTAACGAGTGAAGCGGGACGGGTCAAGCCATGGGATAAAGGAAATGTGGTAAATGTTTGAAAGCATACTGCTCGATAGAGACCAGTCGGATATTACAAAAAAAAGAATCCTGCAGATAAAGTAACTATAATTTCCCTAATGTCCTGTTAGTTCCAGTGTACTGCATTGTAATTAATGACACTTTCAGAGGCCCACAAATGATTCAAGACAAGGCGCAGTTCGCAGTTAATGGTTATTCCCTTAACAAGGACTGCAACGCAGTATTGGGTCATTTGTGGGTCTCCCTTCGGGCGCGGCGAGAAGCCGTCATCTGCGGTGTTGCACCTCTTGGAAAGGACCAGCCATTCCCTGCGAGACGCGCCTTGCAGCTAACGGCTTCTCGTCACGCTGAAAGTGCCATTAATTACAATGCAGTACACTAGCAGGTGGGGAGAAGTGATCCAAACACTCAGTGGGCACAAACTATGCAAACCAATAACGAAAATAGCAAGCAAGCAGTACTTGAACAAATCAAAGAAGAATTAACCAACCGGATACCCGCCAAAGCCGCCGTGCAAGCAAGGTTTTTTTGTGATGTGTTTTTCAAGCGCGTACCGATGACTGAAATGACCGGGGAAACGCCGTCAGTTTATGCTGCCATGGTTGTCAGTCAGTTTGAGTTTTTGCAGAATCGCAAGCCAGGTGATTTATCCATTCGCGTGTTTAACCCTGAAAAAGACCGGGATGGGTGGGGCTGTGATCATACGGTCGTAGAAATGTCTAACGACGATATGCCTTTCCTGGTGGATACGGCCAACATGGTTTTGCAGGAGTTGAACCTGGGTGTACACCTCATTATTCACCCGATATTAAACGTTGAACGGGATGAAAGTGGCAAACTGAAAGATTTACACCCCAGGGTGACCACGCATTCCGCTAAAGAGTCATTTATCCATATTCATGTAGAGAAACAGACCGACCCTTCTGTATTGGCATCCGTAGACTCTCATCTGCGGTCACGCATGGCCAAGGTTCGTGCGACTGTTGAAGACTGGCATCTCATGACGGAAGCTCTTGAACTTGCGATTGATGAATTTGGCGAGAATGCACCGGATCTGACCAAGGCGGTTCGGAAAGAATGTATCAAATTCCTCAAGTGGGTTCAGGATGACCATTTCATGCTTATTGGTGCACGAAGCTATGACTTCGTGCAGAAGGATAATATTGCTACATTAAAAGTGGTTGATGGCACGGGATTGGGTTTGTTGCGTGAAGATGAAGGAACCACACTTAGCCGTCCCATTACCAGCGTCAGCGCCGAATCACGTTTTAACCCGAATGCGCCGTTGATTGTTACCAAGGCCAATACGCGTTCGCCGATGCACCGAAGTGGTTACATGGACTATATCGGTGTTTTGCGCTTCGACAAAAACGGCAAGGTCATTGGTGAGCGTCGATATATTGGACTTTTTACTTCGCTTGCCTACCAGCAAAGGGTTGCAGAAACACCCCTGGTATCCATGAAGGTCAAGACTGTTCTGGAAAATTCCGGTTTGAAAGAAAATCGCCATGCATGGAAATCCTTGCTGCATATTCTGGAAACACTGCCAAGGGATGAAATGTTCCAGGCAAGCAGTACCGAGTTATTGTCTATTGCAACAGGTGTACTTGATCTGCAGGAGCGCCAGACGGTTCGGCTTTTCATACGCAGGGAACGGTTTGGACGATTTTTCTCCTGTCTGGTGTATATCCCAAGGGATCACTGGAATACGGAAAACAGGATAAAAATACAGCACATACTCAAACGGGCATTAAAAGGGGATGCGCTGGATTATATGATACAACTTTCAGATTCGGCCCTGGCCCGTATGCAGGTCATCATACGACCGAATGCCGGTGCACAACCACAGCCTGACGTGGCTGAACTCGAGAACAAAATCATTAATGCCCTGCGTTCCTGGAATGAGGAATTGAGGAATATCCTGGTACAGAAACATGGAGAAGAAGCTGGATTGAAGCTCGCAAGGAAGTTTGGCGATGCTTTTTCTGCGGCTTATATGGAGGACATCTCCCCACGGGTTGCTGCCTATGATGTTGAGAAAATAGCCTTACTTGAAGACGAAAATGATTTGCAATTAAGTCTCTATCGACCAGGGACAAAGGAAAGTGGGGCAGGGACCGGGGAACACGGTGTTATTCGATTCAAGATTTTCAAACGAGATCAGTCCATTCCTCTGTCGGAAGTACTCCCGATGCTTGAAGATATGGGTTTACACATTGTTAGTGAAAGACCTTACAAGCTGAAGTTTGAAAAAAACGAGTCCATCTGGATTCAGGATTTTGACATGGTGTATGGCCATGGTGCAGATCTGGATCTTGAAGTCGTACGTGAGCGCTTTCAGCAGGCGTTTGAGAACACCTGGCGAAGGATAACCGTGAGCGATGGCTTTAACGGTCTGATCCTTGCTTGTCAGCTTGATTGGCGACAGGTCAAGGGGATACGGGCCTATTGCAAATACTTGTTACAGACCGGCATTACCTATTCGCAGGCTTACATGGAGGAAACCCTGGCGAAGCACCCGTTAATGGCCCGTTTGTTGGTGGAATTATTTGAAGCCATGTTCGATCCTGCACGTGACAGTGAAACTGACTATCGTAAAGAACAGTCGGCGAAGAATTTGCGCAGGACGTTCCAGGGCCTGGCAACATTAAAATACTGCGATGATAAGGTCCTGCTCGAACTACTGGAAAGTGTGGCTGCTTCACGCCAAAGGGATCGTGAATTCCAGGTGGCCACGATCAAAAAGGTATTTAGATTATCTTTGTCCAGGGTAAGCAGTCTTGATGAAGACCTCATCCTGTTTTCGTTTTACGAAGTCATCAAGGGTACTTTAAGAACCAATTTCTATCAGCGTGGCGATGATGGCGAATTACTGGAATACATGAGCTTCAAGCTCAACTCGTCAAAGATGCCACAACTGCCGAAACCATTGCCTTACAGGGAGATCTGGGTGTTTTCAGCCGATGTGGAAGGTATCCATTTGCGTGGTGGGACTGTTGCCCGCGGCGGCTTGCGCTGGTCGGATCGTAAGGAGGATTTCAGGACAGAGGTATTGGGTCTTATGAAGGCCCAGAACGTCAAGAACACCATCATCGTGCCGGTTGGTGCCAAGGGCGGGTTTGTTGCCAAGTACCTGCCTGAAAATGGCAGTCGCGACGAGGTAATGGTAGAAGTTATAAAATGTTATAAGATATTTATCAATGGTTTATTGGATGTTACTGATAATTTAGATCAAGACAAGCTTATCCCGCCTGCCGGACTGATTCGTTATGACGGTGACGATCCCTACCTGGTTGTGGCCGCCGATAAGGGCACCGCAACATTTTCAGATACGGCCAACGCCATCGCGCTGGAACGCGGCTTCTGGTTGGGTGATGCATTTGCATCTGGTGGTTCGGTTGGTTATGACCATAAAGCAATGGCCATTACGGCACGTGGCGCCTGGGAAGGGGTCAAGCGCCATTTTCGTGATATGGGCATTGACTGTCAGAAAGAGCCCTTCAGTGTATTGGGCATCGGCGATATGTCGGGTGATGTGTTTGGCAATGGAATGTTGCTTTCAACGCAAATTCAGCTCAAGGCTGCTTTTAACCATATGCATATATTCCTGGATCCGGACCCGGATATCAAAGTCTCATTCAGGGAGCGTCAACGTCTGTTCAGCTTACCAAGGTCCGGTTGGGATGATTACAACCGCGATCTGATCTCAAAAGGCGGTGGTATTTTTTCACGACTCGAAAAAAGTATTCCGCTTAGTAAGCAAGTGCGCACGTGGCTGAATATAGAAGAAAGACAGTTGTCTCCCAACGACCTGATCCGTGCCTTGTTGAAATCCGAAACAGACCTGTTCTGGAATGGCGGAATTGGCACTTACGTTAAGTCGTCAAATGAAACCAACGCCGAGGTCGGCGATGCGCAAAATAACTGGTTGCGTATCAATGGTAATGAATTACGCTGCAAAGTGGTCGGGGAGGGTGGCAATCTTGGTTTTACACAACTGGGCCGAATTGAATACGCGCAATCCGGTGGCCGGATAAATACCGACTTTATTGATAATTCAGCGGGCGTGGATTGCTCTGATCATGAGGTTAACATCAAGATACTGCTAAACCAGGTGATGCGCGCCGGGAAGCTGGGTGCGGAAAACAGAAACAAATTGTTGGCGGACATGACCGATGAAATCGCAGACCTGGTGTTGCGCAACAACTACCTGCAGACGCAGACCATTTCCATGATGGAGGTTCTGACCGGTGCCCGTCTGGGTGCCAAGCAGCACTTTATTACGGTTTTAGAAAATGAAGGCATTCTGGATCGCGACCTGGAGCAGTTACCCCATGATGAGGAACTCACACGGCGCCGGGGCAGTGGGCTGGGACTGTACCGGCCGGAATTATCTGTCTTGTTGTCATACAGCAAGATCATGCTGTACCGGCAGCTACTGGATTCGGATGTACCGGAAGATCCATGGCTGTCGGAAGAACTAAAGAGGTACTTCCCTAAACCCATACAGGAGAGATATACCGCTTACATGGATGGGCATCGTCTGAAACGTGAAATCATTGCAACACAGGTGACCAACAGTCTTGTGAACCGTATGGGTGCTTCATTTGCGTTGCGTATGCATGAAGATACGGGCGCAACGGCGGCCGAGGTAGCCAGGGCGTTTACCATCGCCCGTGAAATTTTCAGGGCCCGTGATTTCTGGACAAGAATCGAAGCTCTGGACAACAAAGTTGAAAGCAAGGTGCAGATCAGCGCCACCCTGGAGATGTGGAACCTGTTGCGCCAGGTCACGCGCTGGGTGCTCAACCAGGCCGACAACAAGCTCGATATCCGTGCGAGTATCGAACGTCTCGCACCCGGTCTGAAAATTTTGGAAAAGAAAATCAGGCAGTCCCTCAATGCGGTGGAAAAGGTACAGGTGGAAAACCGTGCCGGACCGTTGATTGAAGGTGGTATGCCAAAGACACTGGCCAACTGGGCTGCCAGTTTGCATTTGCTTTATCCTGCGCTGGATGTGGTTGAAACGGCTGCCAGACGCAAAACGGATGTGACCAGTGTAGCCACGGTCTTTTTTGGTCTGGGCAAGAGTCTGGGTCTGAATTGGTTACGTTCAAGTGTGGAGAGATTATCGGTTGAAGGTCAGTGGCATGCGCTTGCACGTGGTAATCTACGCGATGAGTTGTATTCTCAGCACCGCAGGCTGGCCAGCAGGGTTCTGGAAGCATTTCCGAATGAAAAAGATCCGCTCAAGAGATGGTTGAGGGACAATGTTGCGGATGTTGAACGTGTTTCAATCATGCTGAAAGACATGCAAAGCCTTGGAGCCATGGATTACGCTGTTGCTTCAGTAGCGGTCCGTTCACTAAACCAGTTGTTACTTGTCACGGAGTCGTCATGACCACTGCCCGTATACATTTTGTAGCCAGCCAGGTTGATTCTGCCGGTGAAGCTGCTGCCTTGATGCAGAAACGCTATGGGCAAAGTGAAGTGAGTGATGCCGAAGTCATTGTTGCGCTTGGCGGTGATGGTTTCATGCTGCGAACTTTGCACCGTTTCATTAACAGGGATTTGCCGGTCTTCGGGATGAAAATCGGTAATATTGGTTTTTTGATGAACCGGTATAGCGAGGATGATTTGATACATAGGCTGGCAGATGCCCGCCCGGTGAGTCTTAACCCGTTGCGTATGGATGTTCAGACTGAATCAGGTACCGAAACCAGTGCTCTGGCTATCAACGAGATATCGCTTCTGCGTCAGACCAACCAGGCCGCCCATATTCGTATTCTCGTCAACGACAGTATTAAGGTTGAAGACCTGGTTTGCGATGGGATATTGCTGGCAACGGCTGCAGGCAGTACGGCTTATAATTTTTCTGTTCGTGGCCCTATTTTGCCACTCGGTACTGACGCGCTGGCGTTGACACCCATCAGCCCGTTCCGTCCTCGGCGCTGGAACGGCGCAATACTGCCGAACTCCGCCCGTGTCAGATTTGAGGTGCTTGATCATTATAAACGCAATGTCAGCGCGACGGCGGATGCCCACGAAGTACGTAATGTCGTTAGCGTGGATGCATATGAAGATAAGGAGACAGAATTAAAACTCCTGTTTGATCCGGATCACTCATTGGAGGAACGGATTTTAAACGAACAATTTCTTTAACAGGCAATGACAACTCGTGTTGCCCGGACCGAAGGAGGGTGTGATATGCCGGATAATACCAATCCACTGGTCGTGGCAATTTCTTCGCGCGCGCTGTTTGACCTGGATGAAAGCCATCATGTGTTTGAATCTGAGGGTCTTGCGGCCTACGCAGAATACCAGGTCAGACATGAAAACGATTTTCTGCAGCCTGGCGAGGCCTTTCAATTAGTCAGAAAGTTGCTGGCCCTCAATGATGACCAGGTAGGTCACCAGGGTGTTGAGGTTATCCTGATGTCCCGCAATAGCGCCGATTCCGGTTTGCGGATATTCAATAGCATTGAACATCATGGCCTGAATATTGAGCGGGCCGTATTTACCAATGGCGAAAGCAGGTTTAATTATATGGAAGCCATAGGCACCGACCTGTTTTTGTCCGGTCATATCGAAGAGGTGCGCAAGACCCTGCAGGCAGGTTTTGCTTCAGCACTGATACTGCCTGGCGCAAAGAACAGACCGGATGGTGATCAGTTGCGTATTGCATTTGATGGTGATGCAGTTTTATTCAGTGATGAAGCCGAGAGGTTCTATCAGTCCGAAGGTCTGGAGGCATTTTCCCAACGTGAAAAACAGTGCGCGGAAACGCCTTTGCCGGATGGCCCGTTTAAACCATTGATGCAGGCCTTACATAATATTCAGTCAGCCTATCCCATCGAAAACAATCCCATCCGTACGGCACTGGTGACAGCGAGGTCAGCGCCGGCGCACAAGCGTGTCATCCTGACATTGAGAAAATGGGGTGTTCGTATTGATGAAGCCCTGTTTCTTGGTGGTAAATCCAAGGGACCTTTCCTGGCCGCTTTTGGAGCGGACATTTTCTTTGATGATCAGCAGATACATTGTGATTCAGCGAGACAACATGTCGCCACAGGTCACGTCCCCCATGGTGTTAGAAATCCCCCGGAATAAGGTTTTGTAAAGCTGGTCTGATTACTGACCGTCGGCCTGATATAAAGTGTATGGTGAGAGGTTGCAGTAAACTGTATGTGGAACTTACATTTCGGAGCACCCATGGCCACACTTAATCCAACCGATTTATTTGATGTCCGCAGTCTGCTTTCTGAAGAGGAGCAGATGATACAGGACACCGTCGCCCGTTTTGTTGATGAGCGTGCATTGCCATTGATGGCTGATGCATTTGACAAGGCGAGATTTCCACAGGAATTGATACCGGAGATGGCTGATCTGGGTCTGTTGGGTTCAAGCCTGGAGGGCTACGGTTGCGCAGGATTGAGTGGTGTGTCTTATGGGTTGATTTGCCAGGAGCTTGAACGTGGTGATTCCGGTTTACGCAGCTTTGTCTCGGTCCAGTCGAGTCTGTGTATGCATCCAATTCACGCCTATGGCTCTGAAGAACAAAAACAACGCTGGTTGCCGGATATGGCGGCGGGCAAAGTGATTGGTTGTTTTGGCCTGACCGAAGCACATGGTGGTTCCGACCCCGCCAATATGAAAACCAATGCCAGGCGCGACGGCGATGACTGGATCATCAACGGTTCAAAGATGTGGATTACCAACGGCAGTATTGCCGATATCGCAATTGTCTGGGCCAACACCGATGAAGGCATTATGGGGTTTGTCCTGGAAAAGGGTGTGGCTGGATTTGAAGCACAGGAGATTCACGGCAAGATGTCGCTAAGGGCTTCGGTGACTTCCGGCCTGTTTTTTGACAATGTACGTGTGCCGGAGGCCAACCGCCTACCGAATGTCGTTGGTTTGAAAGGACCATTGGGTTGTCTGACACAAGCCCGTTACGGTATTACCTGGGGACCCATAGGTGCGGCAATTGCCTGTCTCACTGAAGTCATTGATTACACCGCCGAGCGCAAACTGTTTGGCCGGGCTTTGGCTGCCAACCAGGCCATCCAGATACGTCTTGCAGATATGGCGCGCAGAATCACCACCGCGCAATTGCTGTCACTACAACTCGGCCGTCTGAAAGATGCCGGTAAGATGGCGCATACACAGGTCAGCCTGGCAAAGTGGAATAATGTGAGAATGGCCCTGGATATCGCCCGCGATTGCCGGGATATCCTCGGTGGCGCCGGTATCACCGTGGAGCATGTCGCCATTCGCCACATGCTGAACCTGGAAAGTGTGATTACCTACGAGGGCACAGAAACGATCCACCAGTTGGTAATCGGCAGAGAACTGACCGGGATTAATGCGTTTTGATGCTGGTTTGATAAGAAGTTTAAGAATGCCAACTCCATTGAAGATACTATTTCAATGGCCAGGGATTGCCCGTTTCTTGACACTACACTAGCTGTGAATTCCAGCAATCTTGTACACATGAATGGTGCATGGGTAGTGGTATTCAGGACACGCTCAAGCCGTACCCCAGGGCACCCTCTCGACCGCTTGGCGGTCTCACCTTGTCCATGGGCGCTCGATAATTTGTTCCCGACAATTACGGTCCCGAATACCACTACTCCACACCACCTATCAATCAATGTGCCAAATCATAGCGGTGCTGACGCTCAGTGCGCATCCGGTGGTTTATCTGTTTGGGTGACCTCTCCGCGCCGAAGCAGCGGACCGTTAGGGGTGAAATGGACAGGACGTCCATTTCAGGCCATCCAGGGCACGACCACAGGGATG
>Ga0164315_10000875_pt1 | contig 22020 bp, 18 predicted proteins | sample GuaBasSedimGuay6_FD_113737 | JGI IMG/M metagenome (GOLD analysis project Ga0164315, IMG submission 113737) | Subseafloor sediment microbial communities from Guaymas Basin, Gulf of California, Mexico - Guay6, Core 4569-2, 0-3 cm | ecosystem: Environmental > Aquatic > Marine > Hydrothermal vents... | reverse complement strand
CGGTTGGTGACGCCGACGTTGAAGTCGCCGTCGGTGGCGAGCACCACGCGGTTGACGCCGCCCTCGATGAAGTTCTTCGCGGCGATGTCGTAGGCGAGCTGAATGCCCGCGCCGCCGTTGGTCGAGCCACCCGCGTGCAGACGGTCCAGCGCGCCCAGGATCGCGTCCCGGTTGGGCGTGGATGCAAGCACGAGGCCCGACGCGCCGGCGTAGACGACGATCGCCACGCGGTCGCCCTTCGTGAGATTGTCCACGAGCAGCTTGAGTGACTTGCGCAGCAGCGGCAGCTTGTCCTCGTCGCCCATCGAGCCGCTCACGTCGAGCAGGAAAACGAGATTGGCGGCCTTGTGCTTTTGCGCCTCCATCGTCTTGCCCTTGAGCGCGACACGCGCCAGCCGGTGAGTCGAGTTCCACGGACAGGCCGCAAGCTCGACGTGCATCGCGAACGGATGCTCCGAGTCCGCCGTCGGCGGCGCGTAGTCGTAGGGGAAGTAGTTGATCATCTCCTCGATGCGCACCGCGTCGGGCGGCGGGAGGCAGCCATCCTGCATCAGGAAACGGCGCACGTTGGAGTACGACGCCGTATCGACGTCGATACTGAAGGTGGAAACATCAAGGTCCCGCACGCGCCGGAAGTTGTTTTCGCGCAGGCGATGAAAGCGCTCGACCCCGAAGATGTTCTCCCCGAGGCGAATCATCGACGGATCCATCGGTTCGTCGAAGACCAGCATCGCCGTGGCGTCCGAGCGGATCTGCCCAGCGGTGCCGGTCGTGGGTGTGAACTCCAGCCTGACGCGCCCATCCGGGTTCAGCACCCCCGTGCCATCCAGCGAGTTAGAGAAGACGATCGTTATGGCGTCCTTCGCGATCAGGTCGTCGCGATCGAGCGCTTGGTATCCGCCGGTCGAGCCCTCGAGATCGACATGGTCGCCGTACCCGCCAGCAACATTGACGTCGCCCGAAGCGGGCGTCTCGTTGTTGGAAGGTCCAAACAACCCGGTGCCCAACGCGATCAGCAGCGCGGCCGCGATTGAGGCGACCCAGACCAGGCGCGTGCGCCTTCCCGCGACACCCTCGATCGCGCGGCGCTGGGAGCCAACGAGCATCGGCGCCGGTTCACTCCTAGATTCACTCCTAGATTCACTCCTAGATTCACTGCGCAACTCCGTGCCGAGGGAGCCGGCCAGTGCACGGATCGAATCCACTTCCATGTGCGCGGCCGCGTCGAGTTGCTGCTCGAACGCCGCGCTCGCCTCGTCGCTCATCTCGCCCAGCGCATACTGCGTCAAGCGGGGATCGTTGCAGTCGATGCTCATGACCGACTCCTTTCCGCCTCTGCCGCGCGGTCGCGCAGTGTCTTGAGCGCGGTGTGCAGCAGGAAGCCGACGTTGCTGACGGAGACATCGATGACCGCGGCGATTTCGCGGTAGGAAAGGCCCTGCTGGAATTTGAGCCGTAGCACCTCCTGCTGGCGCGCAGGTAGCTCGCGAACCCGGTCGAGGACCTGCCCCGTCTGCTCGCGCCGCTCCAGCGTGTCGGTCGGTTCGACCAACGGCTCGGTTCCTTCGAGGGTTGTCATGCGTCCGTCCTTCTTCCTGAGTTGGTCGAAGGCGCGGTTGCGGCAGACGGTGAAGAGCCACTGCCTGAGGTAGCCATTGAGATCGCCCGGGCGCTGGCGGCAGAGTTCCAGAAAACACTCCTGCACCACGTCCCGGGCCGTCTCGACATCTCCGCACAGGCGCGTGGCATACCGCATCAACGGGCGCTCATGGCTCCGCAGTGCGTCGGCTATCCACCTCTGTCGCTTCAATCGTTCGCTCCGGCCTTCTACCCCCAACAACGGATGCGGGCGGAAATCCTTAGAAGATTGTCCGCGATTTGGCCGTGACGCGGGGGCGGTCGCGCATGTGCAGAATTGCGCTGGTGGCCGTGGCGCGATTTTGTGACGCGCGCTTTTATTTCGGTGGGGAATCCCGCTGACCGTCTCGGATCCGCGCTGTTCGCGACGTGGCGCGATGCGACCGCACGCCCATTTGCCCGTCTTAGGGGTCCATGAACACCCCGCATCCCGCCCCGCTCAAGGGGTCCGCGACGGACGTCCAAACCACGCCCGCCGAGGTCGCCGGACCCGATTTCACAGTCCTGCTTGGTTACGAGCGCGCACTCCGGCGCTTCGTGCGCCGTCGAACGCCCGATACGCATCTGGCCGACGATGTCGTGCAGGAGACCTTCCTGCACGCGCTCGGGCGTCTGCCGGAGGTGCGCGATCCTGCGCGGCTCGGCGCGTGGTTGTTCCGCATCGCCGAACGGCGTCTGATCGATGCGCAGCGGCGCGCCGCCGCCTTCGAGCAGCCTCTGCTTGTCGAGCCACCGGCGCCGCAAGGCGATTTCCTTAGCGAACCGGACGAGGAGGACAGTTCGATCCCGTATCCGGAGTTGCAGCGCGCCCTGCGCAAGCTGCCTCCGTCGCTTCGTCGCCCGATGCGCATGCACTACATCCAGGGTCGTTCGGTTCGCGATGTCGCGCGGCACCTGGACACGACGGTAGCGGGCGTGAAGTCGCGGCTTTATCGCGCACGGCGCATGCTGCGAGGTGAGCGGTGCTGAGCCTGCTGCTATTGCTGATCGCTGCGGGTGGGACGCCGTCGCCCTCGGAAGTGGCTGAAGCGGCGGCGGAGGTGCTGGCGAAAAAAGCGCGACAGGCGGAGGGCGCTGCGAAGCCGATCGCTATTCAGCGTGCACTCGATGCGTACGCGGCTCTCGTTCGCGAGTTCCGGAAGGACCGCAAGCGCCACCCGCGTCTCCGTCGATGCCGGGCATCGCTGTTGCGCCACGCGGAGCGACTGCCGGAGGCGCTGGCGGAGCACGATGCGATCCTTGCGGGGCGTGCGCGCCGCGCGGATCAGGCGCGCGCGCTCTACGACGGGGCGAAGCTGCTGCGTCGCCTCGGACGGCACGAAGAGGCGATCAAGCGGCTCAGCCGTGCGATCGAGCGCTACTCCGATGCAACGCGAACGCGCGCTCGTGCGTCACGACTGCGCGGTTCGATCCAGGAGCACCTGGGCAGGCTTCGCGATGCCGAACGCTCCTATCGCTTCGTCGCGGAGAAGTGCCGGTTCGAGGAAAAAGAGGCGATCGCCGCGCACGATGCGCTCGCCCTGCTCGCACTCCGCAATGGAGACCGCCGTCGTGCCAACCGGTGGCTCAACGCCTGTTTGCGGACCTATGGGGGGCGCGCCGCCAAGAAAGACAAGAAGGGCGCCTTCCTGAGCCGCCAGCTTGCGGCCATGAAGGCGCCCTCCGCTCTTGCGGCCGCCGACCCGTAACTACAGTCCAATACCGTGGTACGTCAGCCCTTCGCTTTCCGCGAGCTTGGGGTTCCAGACGTTGCGCCCGTCGAAGACAACGGGCTCCTTGAGCGCCTGCTTGATGCGCTCGAAGTCGGGCGAGCGGTATTCGTTCCACTCGGTCACGAGCAAGAGCGTGTCCGCGCCGTCGAGAATCTCGTAGGGGTCGTTCGCGAGTGTCAGGTTCTCCGTGCGGCCGAGAATCGCGGCGGCGGCCTCGAGGGCGGCGGGATCGGTTGCGCGCACACTCGCGCCCGCGGCCAGAAGGCCGTCGATGATCGTCAGGGCGGGCGCCTCGCGCAGGTCGTCGGTTCCCGGCTTGAATGCCAGTCCCCAGATTGCGATGGTGCGTCCCGACAGATCTTCGCCGAACTGCTTTTTCACCTTCTTGACGAGCAGGTGCTTCTGGTCGGCGTTGACCGCGCTGACTGATTCGAGAATGCGCATCGGCATGTCGTTGACGATGCCGGTGTGCTGAAGCGCCTTGAGATCCTTGGGGAAGCACGAACCGCCGAACCCCACGCCGGGGAACAGGAAGTGCCCGCCGATGCGGACGTCGGCCGCCATGCCGCGTCGCACGTTCTCCACGTTGGCGCCCACGCGCTCGCACAACTCCGCGACTTCGTTCATGAAGGAGATGCGGCGGGCGAGCATCGCGTTGCTGGCGTACTTGGTCATCTCCGCCGACTCGGTGTCCATGACCAGCAGCCGGTCGCCGCGCCGCATGTAGGGGGCGTAGAGGGCGCGCATCATCTCGATCGCGTAGTCGTCGTCGGTTCCGATCACGACGCGGTCGGGCTTCATGAAGTCCTCGATCGCCGCGCCTTCCTTGAGAAACTCCGGATTGGAAACCACCGCGAACTCGTGCTCGGTCTCCGCGGCGACGAGTTCGGTGACCCGTCGCGCGGTGCCGACCGGGACGGTGGATTTGTCGATGATGACCTTGCGACCGTTCATCGCCTTGCCGATCGACGTGGCGACCGCCTCGACCATGGAGAGGTCGGCCGAGCCGTCTTCGTCCGAGGGCGTCCCCACGGCGATGAAGATGAGCTGGGCCGACTGGACCGCCGATTCGAAGTCGGTCGTGAACTCGAGGCGACCGGCACCGGCGTTGCGCTCCACAATCGATTCCAGGCCGGGCTCGTGAATCGGGATGCCGCCGTCGCGCAGTGTCTTGATTTTCCCCTCGTCCTTGTCGACGCAGATGACGTGGTTGCCCGTTTCCGACAGGCAGGCGCCCGTGACAAGTCCGACGTATCCGGTTCCGATAATCGTAACGCGCATGGTTTCTCCGCTCTTTTCCCGTGAGGTCCAGTCCGCGCGCGCCTTGATCTCGCGCCAGCGGGCCGTTGGATACCTCCCATATACAGCGGCCAGTGGGGGGCTGCTACTCCAACCCGCGCGCGCTTTTTCTTCCGTCTCGTTTTGGACAGCCTTCGCTCGCCGCGAAGCGGCGCGCGAAGGCTGTCCCGCCGTAGCCTTGGCGAAGGTGGGCGGCTCCCGGGCCGGAATCGACTCCCATCCGCGCCGATCCGTGCGGAGTAGGGTAGATTCCCCCATTCCCATAAGGGCGATTAGCTCAGTTGGCTAGAGCATCTGCTTTACACGCAGAGGGTCGGGGGTTCGAGTCCCTCATCGCCCACCAGCCTCCGCTCGCCGCTTCGCGACGAGCTTCGGCTTGGCAGGCCAGCCTCTCGCGCGGCGAGCGGAGGCTGTCCCGCCGTAGCCTTGGCGAAGGCGGACGGCTCCCAAGCGTCGAATCGACTCCCGCTCGTCGAATCGCGCCGCTCTGCCCCCCCCGCGCCCCCCTACTTCCGCGTCGGCGGGAAGTCCTTCAGCAGCGCCGCGACCGCCTCGTTGACCAACTTCGTGATCTCCTCCGGCTTGCGCCCCTCGGGGACGACTGCTTTGGCCACGCCGTGCCAGAGGAGCTTGTTGGTCTTGGCATCGACGATGTCGAGGACGAGTGAGCCCTCCTCGTACTGGTAGACGTCCACGCGGCCGCCGTCGTCCCAGTAGCGATACCCGTAGGGTCCGTAGCCACCGTAGCGGGCGGGAGTACTGGTAACGCGTGTGCGATCGCGCGAGCCGGTGCGTGCGACGACGAGGAAGTCCGGGTTGGACGAAACGCGCTTGTAGCCGGCCGCCGCGAGGTGGCCATCGGTCGCGCGTCGAATCCGCTCGAGGACCAGTGGCGATCCCGCTTCATCGGCCGAGCTCTCGGGCTTGCCTTTGGAGTCGCTCCACCATGAGTAGGAACTGAGCCGCGTGAAGTCCGCGTCGGGGTCGAAGTCGTAGCTGGTGGAAACGCTTGAGCAGGAAGCTGCAAGCAGCAGGGCGAATCGGAGGGCGCGCATGGCGCCATGCTATCCGTCGCTGAACGAAGTCAGGACGACGTAGCTGCGCGCGAGACCCATGTAGCCGCCGTTGTCGGCGCGAATCACATCGTCGCTGCTCTCGGGCGATTCGAGCGAATCGCCCGACTTTCCGTCCGCGCCATGGCTGTAGAGGTCGTAGTCGCCGTTGATCAGTTCGAATTCGGGCTCGGCGTCTGGTGCGGGCGCGGGGTCACCCTTCTTGCTCTTCTTCTTCTTTTTCTTCTTCTTTTTCTTCTTCTTGCCCGTGTCGGGTGCCTCGGGGACGACTTCCTCGACGCCGTTGACGATCGTCACGACAGAGGCCCAAGGCGCGTACTGATACGGGTGTCCCCAGGGGTCGAGGTACTCCGTCGCGAGCGCCAGGGGCAGCGCGCCGTGAACTCGGTGGTAGTCGGCGATCTCGATTCCGATCTTCTTCAGATCGCCGACTGCGTGCAGGTTCTTGGCGGTCTCGACTGCCTGGAAGTACTTCGGAATCCCGATGGCCGCAAGAGTGGCGATGATCGAGATCACGATCATGATCTCGATCAGCGTGAAGCCGCGCACCGCGCTCTTGGGCTCCTCGGCGCGCTTCTCTTCGCGATCGTCGAATTCGAGATCAAACGCCGCGACCGCGTCTGCGAGGCGCTGCGCTTCGGCTTCGAGGCGCTCGTCACCCGCGACCGCCTCCGTCATGGCGGCGCTCGCTTCCTGGATGCCCTCGACGCGCTCGCGGATGGAGCCGAGCACGTCGTTGATCATTTCAGCCTCGCGGCCGAAGTAGTCGCCGTCGCGCGTGCGCGTGCGACTCGGGATGACGCCGTCGCGAATGCGCCCCAGTGTCCGCATGATGCTGAACAGCGGGCCGGCGACACGGTGCGATGTGCGGAGCGAGAAGAGCGCGGTCGCCACCAGCGTGAGCAACGCGACGAGCGGGAAGCCCGCGTGCAGCCTCAGAAACAGCGCGGCGACTTCCGCTTGGCCTTTGACGTCGGGGTTGACCGTCTGCAGCGATTCCACCAGTGGGTAGAGGATCGCCGTTGCGATGATCAGGTAAATGCCCACCGCGGAGATCAGCGCGCGTCCAAGCAGGCCGAGCTGGAACTCGCGGTTAATCAGGTAGCTGCGGCGTGAGATGAATCGTTTCCAGATCGCGCCCATGTTGCCCCTTTCCTGAATTCTGTCCGAAGACCCGGTCTGCCTACGGATCCGACTCACCCTATCGACCGCACGTTTGCCTTGACTTGAGACACCGGAATGCGGAATTCCACGCACCGCGCGAGGGTCGCTGGCAGCTTGCGAGCCATAGAACCATGGGCGAGACACGCGCGGCGCCGACCATGCGATACTTGACCCGGTGCGCGTTCTGATCGTCGATGACTCCGGAATGATCCGGGAAGTGATGTCGGCCATGGTGACGCGCCTCGGCCATCAGGCGGTCTGCGTCGGCGACGGCGCGGGCGCGCTCGAACTGGCACTCGAAGCCTCAGCGGGAGCTGACGAGTTCGATCTCGTGTTGCTGGACCTCGAACTTCCCGACCGGCCGGGAACCGAGGTTGCGCAAGCCCTTCGCGAGCAGGGCATGACCGCCCCCGTCTACGGAATCTCCGGCCACGACGGCGTCACCGAGCGATGCCGCGAGGCCGGCATGGCAGGCAATATCCGCAAGCCGGTGCGCATGGACGCGGTCGAGGCGGTGTTGGGCGTCGCGCGCGCGCACCGCGAGTTGGGCGACGACGAACTCGTGCGCGTCGTGATCGAGGGCCTGCGCGCGGAACTGCCGACGCTGCTGGATGCGGCCGAGCGTACGGACGATGTCGTCGAGTTGCGCCGGTTGGCGCACACCATGCGCGGCGCGCTGCGCTACGTGGATGCTCCAGCGGCGCGCGCGGCGGCGGCGCGCCTGGAAGAGAGCGCGAAACAGGACGAATTCGAGCCCGAAGCCCTCGCCGACCTGCGCAAAGCGGTGGATCGGCTGATTCCGAGCCTCGCCGAGTTGCTATGATCGAGGGGTGGCACGCGTCCTCGTAGTCGATGACTCGAAACTGGATCGCACCCTGGTGACGCAGATCCTGGGTGAGGATCGGTCGCTGTCCGTCGAGACCGTGCCCGACGGCGCCGAGGCGTTGCGCGCGGTCGCCAGCCGTCCACCCGATCTGGTTCTGACCGACCTCGTCATGCCCGAACTGGACGGGCTTGAACTGGTCAAGCGGCTGCGGGCGGATCACCACGGCCTGCCCGTGATCCTGATGACGTCACAGGGAAGCGAAGAGATCGCGCTGGAGGCGTTGCGACTGGGTGCGGCGAGCTACGTGCCCAAGGCCGCATTCGGCCCGGAGATGCTCAAGACCGTGCAGGAAGTGCTGGAGCTTGCGCGCGAACGTCGCACCGAAGAGGAGCTGTACGGAGCGCTCGTGCGCACGGAGTGCGTGCACGAACTGAGCAATGATCCGCGTCTGCTGCGGCCGTGGGTCAACCAGATGAAGCGTTCGTTGAGCCAACTCGGCTGGTGCGACGAGCTCGATTGCATGCAGATGTGCGTGGCTCTCAACGAGGCGCTCCAGAACGCGATCGAGCACGGCAACCTGGAGGTCTCGACGGAGGCGCGTCAGAAACGCATGAGCGAGTACGAGGCCCTGGTCGAGAGCCGCCGCGGACAGGAGCCGTATCGTGATCGCCACATCCTTGTCTCCGCCACGCTCGACCGCAGCGAGGCGCGCTTCGTCGTCGAGGACGAGGGGCCGGGGTTCGATCCGGAAGGCCTGCCCGATCCGCGTGATCCGGCCAACCTGGATCGGCTCGGTGGGCGGGGCGTGCTGCTCATGAAGACGTTCATGGACGACGTCGTCTACAACGACCGCGGCAACGAAGTGACGATGATCAAGCGTCGCGCCGCGGCAAGTTAGCGGGGAAGCAGCTTGTCGATCTTGGCGCGCAAGCGCGCGAACTCGACCGGCTTCGTTTCGAACTCGTCGCAGCCCACGGCGATGGCGCGCTCGCGATCGCCGGCCATGACGTGCGCGGTCAGCGCAATCACGGGAATGGACGCGGTTGCCGGATCGGACTTGAGGCGCCGGGTTGCTTCCCAGCCGTCCATGCCCGGGAGGCTCATGTCCATCAGGATCAGCGCCGGCGCTGCCGCCGCGCGCACGAGCGCCTCGGCGCCGTCACCCACTTCATCCACCTCGTACCCGATTCGTTCCAGCCGACGGCGCAGCATGTCCCGGTTCATCTCGTTGTCCTCGACCAGCAGGATGCGCGTCATGATCGCCCCGCGGGTACTCGCATGCGGAAATCGCTGCCGGCCCCCGGTTCACTCGTGACGGTGATCGAGCCGTCCATGCGTTCCGCGAACTGGCGGGCGATGGCGAGTCCCAGTCCCGTGCCGCCGAAACGTCGCGTGGACGTGCCGTCGGCCTGCACGAAAGGCTCGAACACGCACGCGAGATCCTCGCGCGACATGCCGATGCCCGTGTCGCGCACGCGGAATTCGACGTCGTCCCCGTCATCGCGCGCCTCCATCTCGATCGTTCCGTTCTCCGTGAAGCGCGCGGCGTTGGCCATCAGGTTGAACAGCACCTGCTTGAGGCGCGTCGGATCGGCGAACAGCGACGTCGCCGTGCATGAGACCTCGAGCACGTTGCCGCGCGACTCCGCCAGCGGCAGCACCGTCGCCACGACATCGTCGATCAGTGCGCGAACGTCCACCTGCTCGGGGTGCAGCAGGATGCGCCCCGCCTCCACCTTGGAGAGGTCGAGCACGTCGTCGATCAGGCGCAACAGATGCTTGCCGGCGCGGTGGATGCGCTCGAGATCGTCGGCCAGACCCTTGGCGCCGTTCTCCTTGGCGTCGTCCATGAGCATCTCGGAGTAGCCGAGAATGGCGGTCAGGGGCGTGCGCAGCTCGTGGCTCATGTTGGCGAGGAACTGGCTCTTTGTGCGCGAGGCGCCCTCGGCCTGCGCCTTGGCTTCGCGCAGCTCCGCCTCGGCGTGCAGGCGTGTGGTGATGTCGTGCGCGATCGCGAGGAAGCCGACGATCTCGCCGTCCTCGTCATGCAGCGCCGAGACGGAGAGGCTTACCGGCAGCGTCGATCCATCGGCGCGGCGGTAGCGCCAGCCGACCGCGTCGCCCTGTCCCGCGAGGCGACAGATCACCTCGAGTCCGGCCGGCGCATCCATCTCGCGCGCACGCGTCTCCAGGTCTGCGGCATCGTGAAAATCGACCGGCGACATCTGGCCGATCACGTCGCGCGACTTGTAGCCGAGCATGCGCTCGGCCGCCGGATTGAACGTGAGCACGCGTCCCAGCGGATCAAACGCGATGATGGCGTAGTTGGCCGACTCGAGAATCGCGCGCTGGAGCCGTGTTACCTCGCGAATCGTCGCCGTACGTTCCTGCACCAGTAGTTCGACGCGCGCCGTGCGGTTCTTCATCGTCCAGAGATAGCCGACCGCGGCCGCCATCGCGATGAGCATCGCGCACAGCGCCATCCACGCCGCGTAGTAGTTGATCCGGTCCGCGACATACTGCGGGTCGGGGGGGGCGACCTTTACGACGATCGTCCGTTTGCCGAGGCTGAGTAGCTGCTCGTACGCCGGCTCGCCGGAAACGGGTTCGCCAAACAGCGAAGTCTTGCCCCTCAGCAGTTGGAGGTGCATGGCCATGGCATTCGCGTCAAAGCGCGTCTTCGCCCGGTTCACGATGTAGGGAATGCGCACCAGGACGGCGATAACTCCAATCTGATCCCCGTCCGTCGAGCGTGCAGCGCCGAACACGAGAACCGACCGGTTGTCCATGGGGAGTGCGCCGAACGAGGGTGGATCTTCCACCTCGAGTATCGTCGCGAAGTCGGCCCGCTTGCCGAGCACGAAGCCGGAGTCGGCCGGGTCAGCGCCGCTGGCGTATTGGACGACGACGTCATCACCGTCGCACGTCGCGTAGTAGAACGCCCGGATTTCGTCGTGGTGTTCGTCCAGCGTCAGCCCGTCGGTGAACTTCGTGAACTCCGAGAAACTGACGTCCTTCGAGGCGGCGAAGAAACTGGTGAGGGCGAGGACCGTCTCCTCGACGGTGGCGAACTCGAGTTCGACGAGTCGAACCACGTTCTGGGCTTCGCGTTCGTACTCGCCCTCGATCATGCTGCGCTCGTGCCCGGTGAGCACGAGCCAGCCGAGAACGGAAAACGCGACTCCCCCTACCGCCACGGCAGCGAGGGCTACCCATGCCCGCCAAGCCGAATGCACGTCCCAAGACTACCGAAATCAGGCGGCGGGCGCGGTGACCGTCTTGCGGCGCAGGCTGACTTCGCGCAGGTAGAGGAACGCGAGCCAGTAGGTGAACACCTCGCGGAACTCGGAAAAGTTGCCCGTCAATGAGCCGCTGTGGTGCCAGCCGTTGCGCTCGAGCGCGCGCGCCAGGTTGCCCGTCGCCACGATTACGAGCAGGGTGAACACGGAGTACGCACTCGGCACGAACGGACGCAGGCGCGGCGGCAGGTACCGGACGAGGAAGGGTGCAATGGCGAATGCGGCGACCGTCACGGTATCCACGAGAATCATGATGCGCTTCGTCCACCGCCCGGTGTTGTGCAGGTTTACATTGTTCGCTCCGTCGTACGGAATGTCGTTCCACGCCCGGTACCAGTGCATGCCGTAATCGACTTCCTCGAGCAGCACGAGGCAGGCGAGCAGTGCGATGGCCGACCACGCCAGCCGCCCGCGCAGCGACGGTTCGCGTCGCGCGGAGACGGCGCAGAGAACGGCCATAGCGAGCAACGTCAGGTTCTGCGCGTTCTCGACAAGTCCCTCCTCCCGGTTGGGATAGGGTGCGCTCAGGTTCCGCAGCCACTCGACCTGCGAAAAGTACGCCGCAATCAGGCCGATGGAGACGATTGCGGGAAGAATCCCGTAGAGGAAGAGGCGCTGCCGGTCGATGGCACCGTTCTACTATGTCAATTGGCGGAGCGCGAACCCCGGAGCACCAACTGGCTCAACTGTTCGACGCAGTCGCGGAGCGCGCGCGAGGTAAGGCCGCCCGATACGCCCTGTCCCAGAGTGGCGTTGAGGATCTTCTCGATCGACGGCCGTAGAACCGTGTGCACGTCTTTCCCTACCTGGACGTGGATCTTGCGCTCCTTCTCGACGACCACGACGAGGATGTCGGCGTCGGGCAGCGACTTGTTCCATATGCGTCGCCCGAGCCCGGCGCTGCGATACATGCGCGCGCCGAGTGACTGTAGGGATTCTTCGCGACGCTTCTTGTTCGCCATGGAGGTGATTGTGATCGCCACAATCGCGTGGCGACCGTCCGTGAGCGCGAATAGCGTGCGACTGGCTGCCTGCATTCGCTTGCGATCCCCGTACTCGACAACGCGCGCGAGATCGGCGACGAATTTCCCGCCGTTGGGAGCGGTGCTCCACTTGCCGGCCAGGCCGGATGCGGGCATGGCGCCCAGGATGCTCGCGAAGTCGTCCGTCCAGACGATGGGGGCGCGATCGGTCTTCTTCCACGGTGTCGCCGCGATGTAGAGCTCCGGACTGCCGAGGATGGCCGCGTTGTCCGTCGCCAGGACCCAGTCCGACGCCGAGCCGTCGTAGCGACTGTCACCCTGGTGCATGACGCCGATCGTGCGCAGCCCCGCCTGCTCGGTGACGCCGCGGGAGACCGCGATCAGGTCGATGTAGGCGTTGGTGGCGTGGATGGCGAGCACGCCGCCGGGACTCAGGTGTTGCCGGTAGAGCGCGATCGCCTGGCGCGTGAGCAGGTGCGTCGGCACGGCGTCGCCCGTGAACGCATCGAGCGCGAGGATATCGAACTTCTGGGAGCCCTTGAGCGCCTCGCGCTCGAGCACGATGCGTGCGTCGCCGAGCGCGACCTTGACATTCGCTTCGCAGTCCGCGATGTAGCTGAAGTGTTTGCGCGCCAGACGCTCCACTTCGCCATCGATCTCGTAGATCCGGAACGTGTCGCCGCGTCGGCCGTAGCTGCAGAGCGTGCCCGCGCCAAGGCCGACAACGCCGATGCGGAGTCCGCGCCGCTGCTTCGAGGCGATCTTGCGCATCTCGCCGATCAGGGTGCCGATACCGCTGTGCTTGCCGTAGTAGTGGGTCGGGATGTGGTTCAGGCTCTTGTCGACGAACTGGGACCCGTGATCGATCTGCCCATGCCGCATGAGCAGCGTCTCGCCTGCCGACGTCGCACCGGTCTTGACGCGGATCACGCCGAAGAACGTGCGCGACGTCTCGATCGATTCGTCCATCGCGTTGTATTCGTCGTAGGCCAGGCCGGACGCGACTCCGACGATGACGATCGCGGCCGCGAGCTTTGGAGTCGCGAGCGCAAGCCGTCCATCACGCCGGAGGCAATAGACCGCAAGCCCCAGCGCGGCGAGCATGCCGAGCGGAAACTCCCAATAGTCGGGAAAAATGCGCGGCGCCACGACGGCGACCGCAAGGCCGCCCAGCGCGCCACCCGCGGAGACCATCAGGTAAAAGTGCGTCAGGTAGCGCGGTGCGGGACGGCTGCGGACGAGTTCGCCGTGGCAGACCATCGTGCCCGCGAACAGCGCCATGAGGTAGATGGCGATCTGTTTGTCGTAGCCGAAGTCGTCCCTGAAATGGACGAAGAGCGCGACGACGCCGTAGGCGATCCCGAGCAGCGGGATGAACACCGCGCGCCGGTACCAGCGCGGGTGGTCGAACGTGATAATGAACGAAACAAGATAGACGGCCAGCGGCAAGACCCACATGAAGGGCGCGACGGCGACGTCCTGGCTGATGCGACTCGTCGTGGAGATCAGCAGTACCGATCCCGTGGCGGCGAGCGCGAGCCAGAGCAGCGTCGGTCCTCGGTCGCCGTCTTCCTCGGTCGTCTCCTCGACGCTTCCCCGATCGGCCCTGCGAATGCCCCAGGCGCACAGCGTGCAGACGAGGACGAACAGCCCGAACCCGCCTGACCAGAAGCGCACCTGCGTGCCCAACCGCAGCGCGGGCTCCACGAGGAACGGGTAGCTGAGCAGCGCCAGCAAAGAGCCGAAGTTGGAGAGCGCGTAGAGGCGATAGGGGTTCGCGTCGGGCCAGCGCGTGCTGAACCAGCGCGTGAGCAGCGGGCTGGTTGCCGACAGCACGGCGAACGGCAGCCCGATATGCGCGGTCAACAACAGCACGATGTGCAGCGTGGGGGCGTCGTCCGCGGTCGGCTTCCAGTGCGCGCCCGGCGCGATCGACAGGAAGGGCAGCGAGATCGCGAGCATCGCCACGTGGACGAGCGCTTGCCGGCTTGGGCGTAGCTTGCTGGAGATCAGATGCGCGTAGGCGTAACCACCCAGAAGCAACATCTGGAAGAACAGCATGCACGCCGTCCAGACCCCCGGACCCCCTCCATACCACGGCAAGATGTGCCGGGCGATGAGGGGCTGGACCTGAAAGAGCAGGAACGCTCCTAGGAAGATCGTTAGCGAGTAGAGCAGCACGGGCAGCAGTCCCTATCGGGAGTTCATCGGCTCAACCGTATGGACTTCGCGCCTGCCGGGCCGATTTTCTCCGTCGTTCATCAAAGACGGCCGGTCGGGGGGCCGATAGTAGAATTCAGGCGTCTCCCCCCGGGGAGTTTCATACCCATATCGGATACCGGCGGCACATTTCCATGGCACAGGCACGGCTCAACTACACCAATACGATTTTCCTCGCGACGGCCCATCTGGCGGCTGCGTTCGCCATCGTCTACCTGTGCGTCTTCCACTTTTCGTGGTGGTCGCTCGGGCTGGGACTGATCTGGGGTGTCTTCTGCGGTCTCGCGATCACCGGCGGCTACCACCGCCTGTTCGCGCATCCGACCTACAAGGCGGCTTGGCCGCTGCGCCTTTTCTATCTGCTTTTCGGCGCGGCATCCGTGCAGAACTCCGCGCTCAAGTGGTCGGCCGATCATCGTGACCACCATGCGGAGACGGACCACGACGCCGATCCCTACAACGCCCAGAAGGGGTTCTGGTGGTCGCACATCGGGTGGGTGTTTTTCGAGAAGCGCGCGGGGAAGCGCGTGGAGCGGGTTGACGATCTCAGGAGCGATCCGCTGGTGCGTTTCCAGGACCGCTTCTACGTTCCGATGGCCGTCACGACCGCCGTGCTCGTGCCGCTCTCCATCGGGTTCGCGTGGGGCGATCCGATCGGCGCGATGCTGTGCGCCGGATTCCTGCGCCTGGTCGTGCAGTGGCACGCCACCTTCGCGATCAACTCGGTCGCGCACATGGTGGGGACGCAGCCCTACTCGGATGCCACGTCGGCACGCGATAGCTGGATCACGTCGCTGATCACCTTCGGCGAGGGCTACCACAACTACCATCACCGCTTTCAGGGCGACTATCGCAACGGCGTGCGCTGGTATCACTTCGATCCCACCAAGTGGTTCGTCTGGTCGATGTCCAAGGTGGGCGTCACAAGCGACCTGCGGCGCATGCCCAAGCAGGCGATCGACGGGGCCAAGGCTCGCATGAACGCCGCACGCCAAGCGGTCCGGCGCTGATGTCCCGCATCGTTGCCTTCGCCGGGAGCGCGCGCCGCGAATCCGTGAACCGGAAGCTGATCGCCGTCGCCGCGCCCGCGCTGCGCGAAGCGGGCACCGAGGTTACGGTGGTCGAACTTGCCGACTATGCCATGCCGCTCTATGACGGCGACTGGGAGGCCGAGCACGGTCTGCCGGAAGAGGCGCTGGCGCTCAAGCAGGTCGTCTGCGCGCACGACGGATTCCTGCTCGCCTGCCCCGAATTCAACGGCTCGATCACGCCGCTGCTCAAGAACACCATCGACTGGCTCTCGCGGCCCGCGCCCGACGAGCGGCCGATGGCCTGTTTCCGTGGCAAGACGGCGGCCCTCATGAGCGCCGCGCCCGGAGCCATGGGCGGCATGCGCGGTCTGGTGCATGTGCGTGCCATCCTTGGCGGCATCGGGGTGCATGTGCTGCCCGCCCAGGTGGCGCTGCCCGGTGCGTTTTCCGCTTTCGCGGAGGACGGTTCGCTGGTCGATGAAGCGGTCGCGAAGCGAGTCGTCTCGCTGGCGGAAGGGCTGCACGCGCTTACGTCGGCGCTCGCCAGGTAGCCAACGTGCGCGCTCTCGGCATTCTGCTTCTCGTTGCCGCCGTCGCGGGCGCCGGTGACTGGCCGTTCGGGCCGCGCTCGGGCATGCGCGGCTGGGACCTCTACAACTTCGGCCTGCTCGGCGCGAAGGGATCCGACGCGGACAAGGCGCCGCCCGCCAACACGCCGCCGCAGGGCGGTCGCCGTAGCTTCAATGTCGATCGAAGCGGCGGGGACGACGGGCCGGTGCGGTTGCGCATCGAGATCCTCTATCCCGAGGGTCCGGCGCAACAGGCCGGTCTGCAAAAGGGCGACGTGATCATCGGCGCCGGCGGGAAAAAGTTCACCAAGGGCTCGTTCGCGCCGTTCGCGAAGGCGCTGCTCAAGGCGGAGTCCACGACCGGCAAGCTGGTGTTGCTGGTGCAGAAGGGCGGGCAGGGCAAGGCGCGCAAGGTCGAGGTCACGCTGCCGGTTTCGAAGGTCGGCAAGGACGCCGCGAAGCCCACCAAGGGCAAGGGACGCCGCGCCCTCTGGGAAGCCTCGCTCGCCTGGCTGGCGCAGCGCCAGGATGCCGACGGCGGCTTCAAGCAGACGCTCTCGGGCAAGAACGGCGCCGTGGTGCAGACGGCCATGGCGGGTCTTGCTTGGCTCGGCGGCGGCAGCGATCTGGAACACGGCCCTTACAAGGACAACCTGATGGGCGCGGCGGAGTGGCTCGCCGCCAACGTCACCCAGCTCGGCGACGGCAAGGCGGGCGAGCGCGGCACGAAGGCGTCGTGGTCGCAGAGCAACTGGGGCTATGCGCACGCCGCGATCTTTCTGGGCGAACTGAATGCGCGCACGCCCAGTCGCGCGGTGCTGCAGACGCTGCACTACTGCGCCCGGCGCCTCGTCGAAACGCAGGAGGCGAGCGGTGGCTGGGCGCACGGCCCCGGCGGCCCCAACGCGCTCGGCTATGTCGAACTCAACATCGTTACCGGTCTGGCGCTGGGCGGTCTCGGCCTTGCGCAGCAGAGCGGTTACGAAGTGCCGAAGGAGACGATCGAGCGCGCCGAGGCGTACCTGATCGAGAGCGGCAGCGGCGACGGCGGCATCGCCTATTCCGCCAAGCCGGGACAGCGCGGCCAAGGCAATATCGGCCGCACGGCGGGCACGTGGCTCGGCTATCTCGCACTCGGCCGCGGCAAAAAACCGCTGGGCAAGAAGATGGGTAGTTGGGTCAACCGCAACGCCGACAAGGTGCTCGGTGGCCACGCCAGCCTGATGCAGCACATACGGCTTGCGGGTGTCGCGGCGCACGTGCACGGCAGAGCCGCCGCCAAGAAGTACTGGTCGACGTGCGAACGCGATCTCGTCCTGGCGCGCGCCCCCGACGGCTCGTTCCAACCGCGTCCGTGGGCGGAGACGATCGGCATGGGCAGCAACACCGACGTGAGCTTCGGCGAGGTCTGGACCACCGCCGCGTGGACGCTCGTGCTGGTTTCGCAGCCCGAGAAGGGCGGCCCCGTCGGCTTCCCGGCGTGGTCCGCGAAGCCCCCCAAGTAGTATTGGGGGCCATGGCCGCCAAACCTCTGCTCGCCCTGCTGCTGCTCGGCTGCATCTGGGATCACGACACGATCCGCATGGAGCGCGAGGTGTTTCCGGGTGTGCAGGAGATCCTGGCGGGGAAGTTCGTGCGCCATTCGGACGCGTACTACGAGTGGCGCCTGCGCGATCGGCCCAACGACTCCAAGGACCCGGCGGTACTCGATGACATCGCCGCCGCCCACGAAAAGCTGGGGCGCACGGACAAGGCGATCGAGATCATGCGTGCGTCGTATGCGCGCGATCCCGAGCGCTACGAGACGCTCGCCAATCTCGGCACGTTCCTGATTCACGCGGGCAAGCTGACCGAAGGGCTCGCGTTCATCGAGCGCGCCATCGCCGTCAACCCCGACGCGCACTTCGGCCGCGAGGCGATTCAGGCGGAGGTCGTCCGGTACGTCCTCGCGCGCCGCGCTGAGGAGTCCGAGGCCAGGAGCCGCGACGATTTCTCCAACTTCGAAGGCAACGCGGATCGCAGTAGCGCCGAACTCGTGCGCGGCTTGACCGGCATGATGTTTTTCGGGAGGCACGACAGTCCGGTGCTGGCGGAGTGCCTCGGTGACGTGCTGCGGCGTCGTGAGAGGCGATTGTCGTGCCGGGCGTACCTGTTGGCGTCGTACAACGCGCCCGACGAGCAGGCGGCGGCCGCGTACCGCGAACTCGCGCGCGGCGCGCTGTCGGGCCAGACCGTCGGATACGTGATCGGCAACCTCAGCTACAAGACTGTCGAATTCGAGGGCGAGGAGCAACGCTACAAGGCGGAGCTTGCCGAGGGTCGCGAGTTCTTCGCGCAGATTGCGGCGGACGAGAAGGCGTGGGCCGAGGCGGGACTCGATCTCGATGAACAATTCGCAGCCAAGTACTACGAGGTGGGCCGCACCGAGGACGTGTCGCTGCCCATCGAGTGGGAGCCGATCCTCTGGCCCGTGATCTTCTTGCTGCTTACCGCGGCCGTGATTCGCTCCGTGCGCCGCAGCCGTCAGCGCGCGTAACGTCTATTTCTTCTTCTTGCCGCGTCGGCGGTTGTTGCCCTGCTGGCGGTTGCCGGCGGGGGCGGCGGGGAGATCGCGGGAGGCGACGACGCGGCAGTCGGGGTGGCGTTGGCGGAAGTCCGTCGCGCCCATGGCGGTCACCTCGGTCTCCCAGACGTAGAGCCGTTCCAGCTTGGGCAGCGTGAGGTTGGCTAATGCCTTGTCGGTGATCGCCGTGCCGTAGAGGTTGAGGCGGCGCAGTTGCGCGGGCTTCGCCTTCGCCAATGTGCGCAGCCCCGCGTCGCTAATCGCGGTCTTCTGCAGGTCCAAGCGCACGAGGCGCGGCATCTTGGCGATTTCCGTCATGGCGCGGTCGGTGACCGAGGTGTGAGCCAGGCTCAACATGGCGATGTGCTGCCGCAGGCCCGTAAGCAGTCTGGTCACGGCGTCGTCGGTTGCGGCGGCCTCGCGCACGAACTCGACGCGCAGCAGGCGGCTGCCCGGGTAGACGGGCGCAACGCGCGCGCCGGCGTCCTGGAGCTTCTTGATCGCGGCACCCGGCGGCGCGCCGACGCCCTCGTTCAGCGTGCGGTAGATCGCATAGCGGTCTGCGCCACGCGGCGCCTGCTCGGTCGTGCGCGTGGGGCCCGCGACCGGTGCGCCGGCGCTCGCCTGCTTGCCCTTCCACTTTCCGAAATCCGCGCCCTGCTCGATCCACTTGCGGATCACGGCGAGTTGTTCCTTCTCGAAGACCTCGCCGTTGGGCGGCATCACGTCGTCGTGATCGTCCGGCAGCGTGGCGCGCTTGTAGAGCGGGCTCTTGTCGGGCTTGCCGGCGATCACGGCGGGACCACCCTTGCCGCCGACGAGGATCCAACTGCGGCCGTCTACGCGCAGCGCACCCTTGGGCTTGCGCTTGGCGTCGGAGTGGCATTCGAAGCAACTCTCCCGAAGCAGCGGCAGCACGTCGCGCTCGAACGAGACCCCCTTCCCGCCGCCCATGTCGCTTCCTTGGCCCATCTCCATGCCCTCATCCATCTCCTGCGCGGAGACGATCGCGGTCAGGCACAGGGCGGCGAGGATAAGTTTGGTCATTAGAAGAGTGCCTTCACCGGCTTGCCGTCGTGGCCCACCTTGAATGGGCGGCCCGACGGCGAGTAGACCTCGAACTCGAGCGGCAATCCGAGCGCGTACGCGATGGTCGCATTGAAGTCCTGCACATCCACCTTGTCCTCGATCACGTTGCGGCCTTCGGCGTCGGTCTTGCCGTACTGCTGGCCGCCCTGGATGCCGCCGCCCGCCATCAGGCAACTGAACGCCTTGGGGTAGTGGTCGCGCCCGCTGTTGCGCTCTTCGCGGATGTCCGGCGTGCGGCCGAACTCGGTGGCGAGCACGACCATGGTCTCTTCCAGCAGGCCGCGCGCCTCGAGATCGCCCAGCAGCGCGGCCAACGCGCGATCGACGGGCGGGCACAAGTCGCCCATGCGATCGAAGTTCTCGGAGTGCGTGTCCCAACCGCCGCTCACCACCTCGACGAAACGCACGCCGCGCTCCACGAGACGGCGCGCGAGCAGGCAGCCCTGGCCGAGGCGGCTGTCGCCGTACGACGCGCGCACGGCCTCGGTTTCCTGCGAGATGTCGAACGCCTCGAGGTCCTTGCTGTCCATCAGGCGCACCGCCTCCTCGTAGACCTTGGCGTAGTCCTTGAGTTCGGTGGCGTTGTACTTGGAGCGGAACGCCTCGTTCATCTTTTCCAGCTTGTGGATGCGGTGCTCGAAGCGCTCCTGCGTCACATGCTCGACGCGCTGGCTGTTGGTCAGCCCCGCCTTCGGGTCGCCGATCGGCAGCGGCGTAAGCGACGCGTCGAAGAAACCGCGGCTGGCGGTGTTGGCGCCGCCGCCGACGACCACGTGTCCTAGAAGCGTCGTGTTGACGCGGCCGCGCATCTTCTCCAGCCATGCACCGAGGCTCGGGTGGCGGATCGTGCCGCGCAACTGGTAGCCGGTGTGCATGTAGTAGCGGCCCTGCGCGTGCGCGCCCTGGTTGGAACTCATCGAGTTGATGAGCGCGACTTTGTCGGCCTGTTGGGCGAGCAGCGGGAAGTGCTGCGAGAGGCGCACGCCGTCCGCCTTGGTCTTGATCGCCTTGGTCGGGCCCTGCGTCGCGGCGCCCGGCTTGACGTCGAAGGTGTCGAGGTGCGACATGCCTCCCGCCATGTAGAGATAGATCACGTTGCGCGCGGTCGCGGGGCCGAGCGGGATGTTGCCCGCCTTGGCGTTCTCGTCCGCCGCCGACGCGAAGCTGGTCAGCCACGGCATGGCGGTCAGGCCGAGCATGCCGGCGGCGGCGCCCGAGACAAAATCCCGGCGCGTGACATCATCGAACCCGTTGAGGCGTTTGCGGAGTGTCATGCTGCTACCTACTGGATGAAGAGGAATTCGTGGGAGTTGACGAGCGTCCAGACGAGGTCGCGCATGCCGGTCTTCGAGTCGCGGTTGACCTCGGATTCCCAGCCGCTGCGTTCGCTGGTTGTGGGGGTGCGTCCGAGCACGGCCAAAAATGCCGTCTTCACCTTGGCGCGCGTGCCGCGTTCCTGGCTGATGGAGCGCATGAGGGTGGAGCCGTCGTTCTTGAGCACCTTCTGTTCGAGGAAGGCGTTGAGCAGCGCCAGTACCTGCGGCACGGTCGGGTCGGTGTGCGACGCCGAGATCAGCTCCCGCTCGGATTGGCCGAGTTCGCGCAGCAGGTGACCGTCCGGCGCGGGCGACGGCAGGTCGGAGGCGCGCGACATGTCGTTTACGCCGCGACCGGCGCGACGACCGCGCTGACCGGGAACCGGCAGGCCCTTGGCGCGTAGCTTGGCGGCGATTTCGTCCATCTTGGCCTGGTCCCTCGCCTTGCGCGCACGACCGTATGCCTGGTAGAGCGACCGCGCCGCCTTGCGCTTGCGCTTCGACGCGGCCTGTTGCTTGGTCTTCGCGGCGCGCTGCTGCTGGCGGTACTTCTCCGGGTCGGAGTAGCGCAGCACCAGCTTGGCGGTCTGCTCCATGATTTCGGCGTCGGTGGCGCCGGCGAGCTTCTCGTAGGTCGTGTAGATGCGCTCCGCCTGCGGGCTGAGCGGCGGGCGCAGTTTGCCGTCGATGTCCTCGACGACGAGCGTGAGCAGCGAGTCCCACGCCTGTTCCGACGTCATGCGGCGCAGCAGCGGGCCGCGCAGGTCGGCGATGTCGTCGGGTACCTGCGCCGGCGTCGCGGCGGCGCGCTTCCAGTGGCGCGTGTAGTACAAGACGCGTTCGAACTCGCGCAGATTGAAGTCGAGCTCGATCATGAGCTGCGAGAGGTGCTCCATGAGCTCCGGCGCAACCGCGGTGGTGTCCTCCTTGATGTCATCGACCGGCTCGATCAGGCCGCGGCCGAAGGTTCGCTTCCAGATGCGGTTGGCGATCACCATTGCGAAGCGCGGGTTCTCCGGCGACGTCATCCAGTCGGCGAACGCGGTGCGCGTGTCGGCATCCTTGGGGCGAATGCGCTTGAGCATGCGCTGGATCTTCTTTTCCTTGTTCCTGCCACGGATGCGGCGGCGCAGTTCCGCTTCGTCGGGCAGGTTGAGACTGAGAGACACGGCCGGATCGAACATCGGATGCGCCGTCGTCCAGTCCTGCGGCTTGGCGTCTTCGTACTGGTAGTCCTT
>Ga0164315_10000874_pt1 | contig 22022 bp, 20 predicted proteins | sample GuaBasSedimGuay6_FD_113737 | JGI IMG/M metagenome (GOLD analysis project Ga0164315, IMG submission 113737) | Subseafloor sediment microbial communities from Guaymas Basin, Gulf of California, Mexico - Guay6, Core 4569-2, 0-3 cm | ecosystem: Environmental > Aquatic > Marine > Hydrothermal vents... | reverse complement strand
CAGAGCATATCATTAAACTTAACGCTTTCTGAGGCGTATAAATCAAATTCATATAATGTGTATTATACTCTGTATTCGATTGCCCCATGTAAGTTGGATCATAAGCAAAATGTGTTGCTATTTGAATCCCCGCTTCTCGAAAACTTCTTGCCATTGCCGGATAGATGTACGATCTTCCAACATCGGCTGCGTCAAATTCATAAACCAGTTTAGCGCCTTTATATTTTTTGATTGTTTCCTCAAACGGTATAGAATAACTATTGACATTAGGTAACAGATTTCCTGATAACTCGTGTTTGTATCCTAATCCCGTAGGATACCACTGAAAAGTACCCCCCTGGATATTTCCCTTAAAATATGCATCCATTAAATGAACAGCATGACTTACATTATAAAAGATTGGTTTTTTTGTGCCCGTTTTTCGCATTGCCTCCGTCATGCCTTTTACAAATTTTGTAACGCTTTCAGCATCACCGCGATGGTGTGGTTCATTACTCACTTCAAAAGCTAAAATATTTGGTTCATCTTTATACGCAATTCCTGTATATGGATTGATATGATTTAAAAACTGATAAAGATAATTTTGTTGTGCTTTAACGGCATCGGGATTGGTCAGGCACTCATTTTTACCGTATTTATTAGAAAATCCAGGAGTTTCTGAATCTGGTTCTGGCCAGCCATCTCCCCAATATGCTATAGGTGTGATCACATAGTTAATATTCTTTTCTTTTAATCTATAAAGCAAATAATCGAAAGTGTTTAAGTACTCATTCTCTATTAAATTCCCCAGGGAATCACTGATCTGGGTGTCCCATACATGCAAACGGTATAGATCAAACCCCAATCTCGAAAAATGATAAACATCACCGTCAATTTCATCTTTAATGTCAACACTCATCTTTTTTGCAGTGCGATAGGCATGAGCAAATGGAACGGTGTAATTAACTCCAAAACCTTTTACTTCCTTCCCGGAATTTTCCCAGCGCATCACGCCGTTTTTATCAACATAGATATCTGTCTTTGTCAGATTAGTCTGGGCAAGAATGGCAGATGAAGTTAAAATCAGAGTTAAAACATATATGAATTTAAGAGTGCTAATCATTAGTATATTTTTAAAATTCTATTTCCAAAATAAAGAATACAGAACAACAAGAATAATCATAATTGCAAAGGAACCTATATTGAATTTAGGGTTCGTTTCAAACAATTTCCTTGAAATCGGAATGGCCTTGATATCGTCTGCTCCTTTATTTTCATAAAGACTTACGATTACAATGACTAACATCGTTAAAATACAGGTATATCCCATCTGATCCATAAAAGGCACGTCCACAAAAAATGAACTCGTTGACCATCCTTTAGGAGCTACTTTAAAATACATGGCTATCGGGATTGAAACTAAGGCTCCGGCAATTGCGCCTTTGTTTGTTGTTTTTTTCCAAAATAAGCCCAGTAAAAATACCGCCAGAATACCCGGGCTTACAACACCTGTATACTCTTGAATAAATTGGAAAGCCTGATCAATTCCTCCTAATAACGGTGCCATGATGCTTGCAATTATTAATGCAACGGCTGCAGAAATTCTACCTACATTTACTGTAGTTCTATCGCTTGCATTTTTATTGATGTATTGTTTATATATGTCCATTGTAAAAATAGTCGAGGTAGAATTCAACATGGAAGCCAGGGAAGACACAATAGCTGCTGCTAAGGCTGCAAAAGCAACACCTTTTAGTCCAACAGGTAAAAATTGTAATAACCAGGGATAGGCCTTATCCGCTTGTTCCACAGAAGGTAAGTTTTTAAGTCCTGCTTCACCTAATCTCGTCATTATTTCCGGGTCGTGGACCATTACATAAGCCGCTATACCGGGAATAACTACAATTAATGGAATGACCAATTTTAATAATGCAGCTAAGATAATACCCTTTTGTGCTTCAGCAAGCGATTTGGCAGCAAGGGTTCTTTGAATAATATATTGATTAAACCCCCAATAGTATAAATTAGCAACCCACATTCCTCCAACCAAAACTCCAAGACCGGGTAAGTTTTTATATTCGGGATTGGATTTGTCCAGGATCATGCCAAATCTTTCAGGAACTGCATTATAAATAGTTTTTAATCCTTTTACAATACCTTCTCCATCAGACACCGTATTTAGTGCTATATATGTTGTTGCCAAACCGCCTAAAATCAAAAACACCACCTGAATAACGTCTGTCCAGGCAACGGCCGAGAGGCCTCCATATAAAGAATAAGCAGCTGCAAATAGAGCCAATCCAAGAACGCCATAGATCATTGGAATTCCCATAATGGTTTCCAGAGCCAGAGAACCTAAATACAAAACGGTAGCCAGATTTACAAAAACATAGAGAGCGATCCAAAAAACAGCCAGTATCGTTTTTAGATTTGTCGAATATCGTTGTTCCACAAACTCCGGGATGGTATAAATTCCTTTCTCAATAAAAATCGGTAAAAAGTATTTACCAACAATAATTAATGTGATTGCGGCCATCCATTCATAAGAAGCAATTGCCAAACCCGAAGCAAAACCGGAACCGGACATCCCAATAAACTGTTCTGCTGAAATATTTGCTGCAATTAAAGACGCTCCTATTGCCCACCATGGCAGTGATTTGCCAGCCAGAAAGTAATCCTCAGCATTCTTTTGATGTCCTTTTTTATCTCTGGAAACCCATAATCCTACTCCCAGAATTAAAAGTGCGTAGGCTATAAAGATAAAATAGTCTAATGTGCCAAAATTTGTGGTCATTCTTTTTAATTTTAAATAGTTAGTGTTTACCCTAATTGGGAATTAAATAATATTACCACAGATTCTTCTATAGCTTCATTAGTAAACTCCAATTGTTGATTTGAATTAAACATTGGCTCATATTATTTTGTTAAGGTAGTCCCTTCATTTGGATTGGCCTCAAAGGCCTCTAATTCAATACTAAACTTCCCTTTATAAGCTATTGAAACCTTTCGTACAAAGTCGTCAATTGCATCCTCATGTATTAAATTTATGGTACAGCCGCCGAAACCACCACCCATCATTCTTGCACCAAGAATCGCTTCATATTCTCTTGAAAATTCTACTAAGAAATCTAACTCCGGGCAACTCACTTCGTAGTCCTCAGATAATCCATGATGAGTTTCATACATCAAGATTCCAAAATCATTCAACCTATTTTCTTTTAACGCTTCAACCGCTTGTAGAACTCTTGCGTTTTCTTCTACAACATATTTACATCTAGCATAAATAACTTCTGGTAAAGCTCCTTTAAATTCAGCAAGCATTTTTTCATCAACATCTCTTAAAGAATTAACCTGATGGTATTTATTTTTTATGATATTAACTCCTTTTTCACACTCTTCTCTCCTTTGATTATACGCAGTCGATGCGAGACTATGGGATACATTAGTATTTAAGAGTAACACTTTGTACGGCTTGATATTGATCGGAATATATTCATGCTCAATGGATTGACAGTCCAATAGAATTACATGGTCCTTTTTGCTCATTACAGAAGCATATTGATCCATGATGCCACATTTCGTGCCAACATAATTATGTTCGGCTCTTTGTGACAACTCCACGATACTAAGTTTTGACAACCCAAGATCGAACAATTCATTTAATCCAAAAGCCAAACCACACTCCATGGCTGCGGAACTGCTAATTCCCGCACCAACAGGAATATCGCTGGACAGTACACAATCAAATCCACTAAGTTTATCGGTTAATTGTTGAATTTCATGAATAACTCCCAAAATATAGTTTTCCCATTCTATATTACTGATTTTAATGATTTTTAAATCAATGGGAAAACTAACATCGTAATTTGCACTATAAACAGAACAAATATTTTTAGAGTTATTCTTCCTTAGTTTAAAGATTATTTTTCTATCTATGGCAGTTGGCAAAACAAATCCCATATTATAATCGGTATGCTCACCGATGAAATTTATTCTACCGGGTGACGCAACAGTAATTTGAGGGTTAAATGCCTTAAATGAACACATAGTCTATGTATTTATTGTCAATTTTAAACGTTTTAATTCAGAACAACTTTCTAAATTCAACAAACTAATATATTCTATTTAACCAATATTAAACGCATTTGATAAAGAAAATCAAAGATAATATTCTAATAGTGACAACTTGATCTATGAATTCAATCATCCGGGTCGAGAAAAAATATATCGTTTACTCTTTTCTCAAAAATATTTGAAATTTTTAATGCTAAAACAGTAGACGGCACATATTTATTCAGCTCCATGGCATTTATCGTTTGCCGACTAACACCAATAAGTTCAGCCAATTGTGCCTGTGTTATATTTTTTATGGCCCTCTCTACTTTTAGATTATTCTTCATAATGGATCATTTTTTTTGTTTTGAATATCATATAGTGAAACCTTAAAATAAAGAATAGTAAAATAGTAAACATATTATAAATTAACACGTGGAAGAATGGCATGTCATAAACAATAATGATACTTAAAATAAGCACAATATAATTCACATAGGTAGCCCATATCAAAGATTCGGTTCTAATTGTTGCACTATATTCGTCCTCATCTTTTAGCTTACAGAAAGCCACTAAGATGCCACCGACAATTATCATTAAAGATGCAATTTCATCAGCAATATTATTTTCAGACCAGGTTCGACTTTTGTTTTGAGCAAAAAAGCCCTCTTTTTCACCGATAAGAGGGAATACATTCGCTGACCAGTTGGGATATTCGAATTCGTTTAAAGACAAAATTACACCCAAAACCATGCCTAGTCCAAAGATGATCCATCCAAATAGTTTGTACCTGTGTGGAAATAAATAACGTGTTTTCATTTCTAATTATTTAAAATTATTATACAAATGTAAAGTATATTTTACTTTTAGTCAAATATTTATTACTTTTTACTCGATTTATTCATAAATCTTCCTATTTTATTCAGCAAATTCACGAAAATTGTATTTACTCGTAATTGAGAAATCTCTATTTTTAGCAAATGGAAGACCTTCTTCAAATAATTGCAGAAAACGCAGAAAAAATACTTTTTGAACTATATGATATCAGGGGAGTTGCAACGTCTCTGCCAGGTGAAATTGATTTTAATTTCAGGATAAAAATAAAAAATAAGGGAGACTACATTCTTAAAATTTCCAGACCTGATGAAGATCAAGAATATCTGGAATTCCAAAAGGAGCTTCTTCTATTTATGGAAAAAATTGGGGGAAATCTAATTACTCCAAGAGCAATAAAAGACAAATTCGGAAAATTTAATTCCAAAATTACGGACGATCATGGGAAACAGTGGAAAGTTCGCCTCTTGACATGGATTTCAGGTAGGATATGGAGTACCGTTCATCCTCGATCAGACGATCTACACTTTAGTTTAGGCGAACAAAATGGTCTTCTAACAAAGTTATTGCAACCTTTTAAACACCCTAAAGCTTCCCGTAAATTTGATTGGGATATCTCGCAGTCTCTTTGGACCAAAGAATATCTTCATTTATTTAAAGGTGAGCAAAGAGAGGTCGTCTCTCATTTCCAAAGTAAATTTGAAAATACGTTAAATCACTATTCAACACTTAGAAAGGGGATGGTTCACAATGATGTCAACGATAATAATATTATCGTTTCTTCTGATCTAATTTCGCCAAAAGTAAAAGCAATAATTGATTTTGGCGATACCATTAAAACAGAAATCATAAATGATGTGGCTATAACTTGTGCCTATGCGATCATGAATTATAATGATCCATTAGAAATAGCTAATCAAATAGTCAAGGGTTATCACTCAACTTTTAAACTGCAAGAGAAAGAGTTAAAGTATCTGTATAGTACTATTGCTATGCGGTTAGTTATTACGGTAACTAAATCTGTACTAAATAAAATTGACCATCCTAACAATTCCTATTTATGGGTCAGTGAAAAACCGGCTTGGGAATTACTCAATAAATGGTATTCAATTGATGAAGAGTTTGCAATAATTAACTTTAGGGAAAGTTGTGGGTTTTTGGCTCACCCAAATGAGAAAAAATTCAATAAATGGGCCAGGGAGAATAACTTTTTGTTGTCTGATTTATTTCCATCAGTTCATCTGAACAAGATTCGTTTAATAGATCTAAGTGTTTCCAGCAAATGGATCGGGCACAAGGAAGAATACAGTGATGTCGATCTATTTCAATATAGAATGATAAAACTTCGAGCTCAACATTCGGATAAAATCATTGCTGGAGGCTATTTAGAGCCACGTTCTGTTTACGCTTCCTCTTCATACAATAAAATAGGAAATTGCGGAAAAGAAAGTAGAACAATACATCTGGGAATTGACCTGTGGTTACCTGCTCAAACACCTGTGCACGCTCTTTTTGATGGTGAGGTAATCATGGCAGTCAATAACGCAGGAGATAGGGAGTATGGAGGTCTCATAGTTTTAAAACACGCTTTAAAAGATTTTGTTTTCTACTCACTTTATGGTCATTTGTCTGTTGAAAGTACTTTAAAAAGAAAGGTGGGAGAATCCTTAAAAAAAGGACATACAATAGCTTATTTAGGGAATTATCCTGAAAATGGCAATTGGGCTTCTCATCTTCATTTTCAAATAATGCTCACGATGCTCAATTTTAAAAAAGACTTTCCGGGTGTTGCCTATCACAATCAGATCGGGGTTTGGAAAAGCCTGTGTCCCGATCCAAATTTATTGTTCAAATTAAAAGCCTTAGTGGAAAAAACATCAAAGAAAGATGAAGATTTAATTTCCTATCGTAAAAAACATCTGGGGAAAAGTTTAGGTCTAAGTTATAAATCCCCTATTAGAATTGTTCGAGGGGAAGGTCAATATTTACTGGATCAAAATGGGAGAAAATATTTAGATACCGTAAATAACGTTGCTCATGTAGGCCATGAAAATTACAACATTGTCAAAGCCGGGCAGGAACAAATGGCCTTACTAAACACAAATTCTCGCTATTTAAACGAAAACATAAACGAATTAACAGAGGAGCTACTTAAAACATTGCCCGCTGAATTAAATGTTTTACATTTTGTGAATTCCGGTAGTGAAGCCAATGAATTGGCCATTCGAATGGTCAAGGCAGCAACCGGCAACAAGGATTTTATTGCTTCTGAAATGGGATATCATGGAAATTCGAATAGTTGTATTGATATAAGCTCCTATAAATTTGATGGCAAGGGAGGTGCAGGGGCTAATGAATATACACATATATTTCCTTTACCGGATGCCTTTAGAGGAAAGTATAGAGGAAAAGGTGCCGGAGAAAAATATGCCAATGAGGTGAAAATTCAAATTGAAAATATTCAGGCCAAAAACCGAAACATCGGTGCTTTCATCATTGAACCCATAATAAGTTGCGGAGGGCAAATAGAATTACCTGTTGAATTTTTACAAGAATCTTATAAGTATGTAAAAGATGCCGGCGGACTTTGCATTTCAGATGAAGTACAAGTAGGCTGTGGTCGATTAGGAAAATCCTTCTGGGGATTTCAACTCCATAACGTTCTTCCCGACATTGTTACAATTGGAAAACCGTTGGGAAATGGCCATCCATTGGCGGCAGTGGTTTGTACACAAAAAGTTGCCAATTTGTTTGCGAACGGAATGGAGTACTTTAATACTTTCGGGGGGAATCCCGTTTCTTGTGCAATTGGAACTGAAGTTCTAAGAACTATAAAAAGGAAAAAACTTCAGGAAAATGCTTTAGTAATTGGCGAATATTTAAAAAAGGAATTAATTCTTTTGGCACGAGATTATCCAATCATCGGTGATGTCCGTGGACAGGGGTTCTTTTTAGGCGTTGAATTGGTCGACAGTCAAATGTTGCCGCTCACAGAAAAAACGAACTATCTTTTGAATAGAATGAAAGACCATGGAATTCTGATGAGCGCTGATGGTCCGGATAATAATGTGCTGAAAATCAAGCCACCAATGGTATTTAATAAAGAAAATGCACGTGATCTTATTTTCTATTTAAAAAAAGTACTTTCTGAAGCTTTTATGCTGACCGATCAATATTTTAGTTCATAATTCAAAGGATCATCTTAATGAGATCAATTGATATGTCAAAAGAGGCGGTCTGAAAAAGTCTAATTTGTCATTTCGACCCTGGCTACGGTAGGCAGGAATGACATTATAAGTTCCTTTTCAGACCGCCTCATTATTGTAATCAATATTTATTTCGATAATTCAGGGACTACACCGTACACATAGTCTCCATGTATACCGGTAAAATATTTTCCAACCTTTTTCCCTCTGGCTTTACGTGCTTCAGCATCCGGCCATGCTTCTTTGGCCAAATCTCCACTTCTCTTAAACATTTTATCCAGATCTGCCATTGAATTTAAATAAAAAGCTTCGATAAACTCAGTTCTATCTGAACCATAGGCATGTGAACTAGGATAATATCCTTTGATATACTCATTTTTATGGACAACCTTTTCCAAATGCTCGTCGCGAAGTTCCTTATATTCTTTCAGTGACCCATCCTCCGGAAAATCAAAATGACTTTTTCTTATATATAAAATCATATCATCCGATTTCTCTCCAACAAGTTTTGCGCCAGACATGGTAGCGTAAATTTCATCCGAATGCTCAGGGGCGTAATAGGCTCCTCGTTTTTTAAAATATGCTTTCCTCGCATCCTCATCCGGCCAGGCTTCATCTTCCAGTTCGCCATTACGTTTTGAAGCTTTATCAATAGCATCCCAATCTTTATATACTTGTACATAGAGCAATTCAGAATTGTCAGGAGTTAGTTTATGCAAAAATATTGACGCTCCCACCAAATGTTCATTTTTCATGGTTACCTTGTTCATGTATTCCTTTTCAACTGCTTTCCAAGTGTCCATATCCCAATCTTCATAATCCATATTCCAATGCATTGTTGTTACAGAAATATACTCAGGTCTTTTTTGCTCTTCTCCCTGAGCAAAAGAAGTCGTATTAATCATTAATAAAGTAATGGTAAGTAAAATCAAGAGTTGTTTTTTCACGTTCATAAGAGTTGAATTTAATTATTATTTGAAGTTAAATTATTGATAATTCAACGAATAAAGAACCCGTAAAGGACGAAGTAGGTTAAAAATTGTCCGAAAGCAACTATTTATTTATCTAAGCAAATCTCAATACTTACTTATTAATTTATATTTGGACTGGAGATAATCCTATAAAAAGAAGACATCTATTATAGATTAGATTAATTTATCTCTTAACTTTTTGGGCATCCCTTTGACAACCAGATCATAAGAATGATCGATTAATTCCTTAAGCAGGTCCTTTGGTACACTCAATATTTCTACCGTGTTCCAATGCTTTTTGTTCATGTGGAATCCCGATATAATTCTACCATCATATTCTTCGCGCAGTTCAATGGTTCTTTCGGGATCACATTTTAAATTTACTGTTGGAGGCTGATATTCTAGTCCGGATAAGGCAAACATTTTTCCCAACACCTTGAATACCAGAGTAGTTTCATTAAAAGGAAATTCCTCCGTTACGTGCTTTTTGGAAAGGCAGTATTCTCTAAACTCTTCTATATTCATCTTAATATTCTTTCCATCACTCTTTCAGGGTGTTTAAATATGTAAAAGAAAATTGCTCGTACAGCTAATATGCATCCATAGTTTTGAGCATCCAACTTTTACAGGTCTTCAAAGTTGGTTCTTTTATAATGACTCAAAAATAGGCAAAAAAAAACTCCTTTTAAAAAAGGAGTCTTAACAATTTATTGTAAATCGCTCATTTAAGCGTCAGCCAAAACATCTATATTAGTAGTTACTGTAACTGATGGTGGAGTAACCAAATGTTGTTTTACAGGACATTGATCAACAACCATTTTAATCGCTCTATTGTATTTAGTAGGAAAATCTTCATTTAAATTTACCTTTATACCCATATCTTCTACCATATTGGTAGCTGGATTATGTTCAATTTTTTGAGTTAAAGTAACTCCTTCTAAGGACATATTTCTTTGGTTTAAAAAGGCTCTTACATAAACTGCAGAACACATACCTACAGTTGATAAAAAGATCATATATGGTGAATCATCCATAGTTATATCTCTTCCGTTATAAGAAGGAATTATCTTTCCTGTTCTATCAAATCTTATTTCAATATTCATATTAAAAGTTTTTAAATTCTTCGGCAAAATTAAGACTCTTAATCGATGAATTGTGTAACCTGAGTTACGTTAATTTAATTAATGATTTAACTAAATCTCATGTTAGAATGAACAGGTCCGAAGCTATTCCATCCGCAAAAAACCTTCCTTTTTTAGTAATTAGGAGAACCCCGTTTACAATTTCTAAAGAATTATTGATCAAATGATATTGGGCATTTTTTAAAAGTCCCTGTTTATATTCCTCACCAAATTCTACAGCAACTTGATTCAAAGAAACCCCCCAAATAGTTCTCAATCCTGTCATGATGAGTTCATTAAATTTATCTGCTTGGCTTAAGGTTTCCATCTGATGAGGTAATTCATTATTCTGAATGCTTTTGATGTATCTTGCGTTATTCGATACGTTCCAACTACGATTTGTTCCGTTAAATGAGTGAGAAGATGGTCCAATTCCTAAATAAGAATGTCCTTTCCAATAGGATATATTATGCTTAGAAAAATAATTGGGTTTGCCAAAATTAGAAATTTCATATTGTTCAAAGCCATGTTTCGAAGTTTCATCAACTAAAATATTAAAATGCTGTGCCGCTAATTTTTCATCCAAAGGAGGATATTTTCCGGTTTTTATAAAGTAATAAAGGGCTGTTTTTGGTTCAACGGTTAAAGCATAACTCGATATATGAGGTATATCAAAATCAAATGATTTTTCTAAATTCTTCCTCCATTTATCCAAGGACATATTAGTAATTCCATAAATCAGGTCAATTGTTATATTATCAAAGTATTTGGAGGCCAGACGTAGAGATTTTTCAGATTCTTGTGAAGAATGGGCTCGATTCATCATTCTTAGATCATCATCGAAAAAAGATTGAACTCCGATACTTAATCTGTTGATTGCAGTTTTTGATACTTCAATAATTTTAATTTTTGTCAAATCATCCGGATTTGCTTCTAAAGTAATCTCTACATTTCCAGATACTCGATAGTTTTTATAAATAACATCTATCAAAAAATTCAAATCATCAATTTCTAATAAACTAGGGGTTCCTCCTCCAAAATAAATCGTTTCTATATTTTTATTAACTTCACTTTTTCTTAAAATTAACTCTTTTCCCAGAGCCTCAATCATTTCTGACTTTTTCTTAAGTGATGTGGAAAAATGAAAATCACAATAGGTACATGCCTGTTTACAAAATGGGATATGGATGTAAATTCCACTCAAATTAATAGATTTTAAATGTGTAATGAGGGTTTAAAAATACTACAAGTTCATTTAAAATAGCAAAAAAGAAAAATTTAAATTATTCGTCGTCAAGAGCAACAAAATACCATAAGTTAGGTAACATTTGTTATGTTTATTCTAATCCAATATCGTAACTTTATTACTTATTTATAAAAGCATTTATTATGTATGTACATGTAGTTTCATTTAAGGTAAAGCCGGGAGAAGAAATAACTTTTGTAGAGTTGCAAAAATTTGAAGAAAAAATGGATGCAAAACCTGCAGGGCTGGATCATTTTCATATATTCAAAGATTTGAATGAGGAAAATCGATTTTTTTTGATCGAGTATTGGCAAACGAAAGAAGACAAAGAAAAATTGGAAGCATCGTCTGACTATCAGCATTTTCAAGACTTGCGAAAATTGGCGATAGAGAAAAAATTTGAGACACACGACTGTGAACTGATCGTTTAAATTAGCCCAATCTGTTTTTGTTTTGATTGACAAATGCACCCCAGCCTGAATAACTCTTGTCGGAAGATACGCTTCCTGAATTATAATAATGGCAAACTGCCGCTGCTAAACCATCTGTCGCATCCAGATTTTTTGGTAATTCGTTTATCTTCAAAATGGTTTGTAACATTTTAGCTACTTGTTCTTTTGAAGCATTTCCATTACCCGTAATGGCCATTTTAATTTTTTTCGGTGAATATTCTGTAATTGGTACTTCCCTTATCAAACAAGCGGCCATGGCAACACCTTGTGCCCTACCCAACTTTAACATAGATTGAACATTTTTGCCAAAAAATGGAGCTTCAATAGCAATTTCATCGGGATGGTAAGTATCCACCAAATGAAGCGTTCTTTCAAAAATTAATTTGAGTTTGGTATAATGATCGTTATATTTTTTAAGTATCAATTCATCCATTTGCATTAACTCCATACTTTTATTCACAACCTTAACCAGTCCAAAACCCATTATTGTGGTTCCCGGATCAATCCCTAATATAATTTTTTCAGAAGGCAATTTTATATATTATTTTGTTTCTTTGTGTAAATGTACAATAACTTAAAGAAATATAAATCCACATTCATTTTACTCGTTAAATTTCTCATAGTAAGTGGCGCCTATTATTTTATTTCACAAAAAATTTCTAATAATGATCTCTTTGAAAATACCGGATTTCTTACTGATTCAGCGAGGGATATTTTAGACAATCCCTATGTTCTGTTTCTACTATTTTTATTTACTTTTTTCAATTGGTACCTGGAAATATTAAAATGGAAGACTTTAGTTGCTTCTGTAAAAAAAATTACATTCTTTGATGCTTTAAAACAGAGTTTGTCCTCGCTCACCGCATCTTTGCTTACACCGAACAGAATTGGAGAGTATGGGGCTAAAGCAATCTATTATCCTAAAAATGAAAGGTATAATATTTTGTTCATGAATTTCTTAGGCAATATTAATCAGATGTTTATGACGGTATTGTTTGGTGCTTTTGGACTATTTTTTTTAATGCGATTCCTACCGATCAGCATAAAACTATCCGAATTACAAATTTTTGGTGCAATGATCAGTTTTGTTTTAGTGCTCTTGTTTTCACTGAGTAAAAAAGTTAAAATCTACTTAAATAAAATAACCAATCTATTGAGAACCGTCACTCCAAAAATTCATTTTCTGAACTTATTTTATTCCTTTTTAAGATATCTTGTTTTTTCACATCAGTTTTATTTTTTATTATTCTTTTTTGGTGCTGATTTAGATTATTTTAGTGCAATGCCAATAATATTTACTATGTATCTTCTTGCATCCATAATTCCAAGTTTTGTTTTTTTTGATTGGCTGATAAAGGGCTCAGTAGCAGTTTCCCTATTCAGTGTTTTCCATATCAATGAAATGCTAATTTTGAGCATTACAGGCATAATGTGGTTGGCAAATTTTGCCTTTCCTTCCTTAGTTGGCAGTTATTTTGTGTTGACCTTCACAGAACCGGTAAGTCCCAAATTGGAAGAAAATATTATTACCATATGATAGCAATAACTATCATTATATCAATAACATACTTCTTGCTTATATTTTTTTTTATACTGGGGTTTTATCGAATAAGAGAATTTAAATCTGGAGATTCAATTGAAAGCTTGGGGTTCTCCATTGTTATACCTTTTAGAAATGAGGTTGAAAATTTACCTAAACTATTAAAAAGTATTTCTCAACTTAATTACCCTAAAGATAAGTTTGAAATTATTCTGGTAAATGATGATTCAAATGATGGTTCTGTAGGAATAATTGAAAAATATAAAGATCTAAATTCAAAATCTGCCACGTCATGCCCTTCTGCAGATCAACAGGCAGGCGGGTTCAGAATGTCCATAATTAACAATGTGCAAAAATCCAATTCGCCAAAAAAAGATGCCATTGATATCGCTATAAAAAAAGCTAATTTTAATTGGATCATTACTACAGATGCTGATTGTATTGTTCCTTCAAATTGGTTGAATATTTTGAATGATTTTATAGAATCTCAAGAACCTAAAATGGTTGTTATGCCTGTATCTTATAACGTCGATAGCAGCATTTTAGATCGTTTTCAAATTCTAGAACTTTTGAGCTTGCAAGGGGCTACCATGGGTGGTTTCGGGATTAAGTATCCATTCTTATGTAACGGAGCCAATCTGTGTTATGATAAAAAATGCTTTTTAGAGCTGGAAGGTTTTTCAGGAAATGATAATATTGCAAGTGGCGACGATATTTTTATGCTTGAAAAAATGGTGAAAAAATATCCTGACAAAGTCAAATATTTAAAATCAAGAAATGTAATTGTCAAAACGAAGACGGAAGATCAATTTTCCGCACTAGTGAATCAACGTATTCGATGGGCAACAAAATCAACTTCAACTAATAACCTCTTTGGAAAATTAGTCGGTCTGGTTGTTTTACTTATGAATTTTTGGGTTGTAATACTTCTTGTATTGACAATTACTAATGTTATCATTTGGCAATTTTTGGCATTTACTTTCATCATTAAGTTTCTTATTGATCTCTTATTATTGCTCCCTAGTGCATTTTTCTTTAAACAACAAAAAACCTTGCGTAACTATTTTATAAGCAGTTTTTTATATCCTTTTTATAATACTTTCATTGCCATTTTAACTTTGAAGAGAAGCTATGAATGGAAGGGTCGAAAGTTTTCAAAATAGCAAACTATCCATCATCGCTTAACACTGATCAGTATGGGTAACTTAAATTGTGCCTTGACAGGTATCCCTCTTTTAATTGCAGGCTGAGTAAGTGTAGGGATTTGGTTTATGCTGGCGATCAAAACACTATCTAAATTGGGTATTTTATCATTTATTAACTCTGAAGAATTTATTCGGGAAATTCTAATTTTGCTATCTTGAGCTATGGATAGTTCAACATAAATAGTGTCGTATGTAGCCGTGGGTCCTTTAATATTTTTTAGCACTATAAGTTCTTCTAATTGTTCTACTAATTCAGTCCCAAAACAGTGTTCTTGTTTTTCCTCACCGTCCAAGTTCTCACAATTTCTAAACATTGGATAAACATCAACAGTCGAGTAATCAATTATGGTATCCATGGCTATGGATTCATTTTTCACTGATATTCTTTTTGATGAAAAAAAGTCACAGGAAGTAAATAAAAAAACAAATATTACAGCAATAAATAGACGTTGCATCTGCGTTGTTCAATTAACAAGGTGAAAGTACAAATTATTTTGAGATGACCTATAAATTGTTAAAAACCTATAGTAAAATGTAGGCTGACGATTATATGTTAAATTTTTTAAAGACTTATTTCTAAAAAAATTATTACAATATTTATTATCACGTTTGCAACTATTTTAGAATAATTACCTCTCCGTCTATTTAAAGTTTGCTAAATTTGAAAATTCAGATTTCCATTTTATTAATGAACATACTTTTTTCGTTTTATGCAGGGTTAATTGCCTCTATCTTGCACGTTTTAACCGGGCCGGATCATCTAGCTGCTGTAATGCCATTTGCAATAGAATCCAAAAAGAAGGCCTGGAAAATTGGTCTCTTTTGGGGGGTTGGTCATCTTATAGGGATGTTATTCATAGGTGTATTATTCTTAATTTTTAAAGACCTGATACCTGTTGATAAAATATCCAATTATAGTGAGCAAATAGTTGGTATTGTTCTTATTGGCATAGGTTTATGGTCTTTTTATAGAATTTTTAATCAAAGTAAAAATCATAAGCATTTACATATTCATAGTGAAAATGCACCTATAATACACAAGCATCAGCACGAACATTTTCATGAAAAAACCCATCATCATAAGCATCAAAAAGATTTGAAACAGAGTAATCTTGCATCGTTCTCTATAGGCTTCTTGCATGGTCTGGCCGGTATCGCTCATTTTTTATTGTTTCTTCCGGTATTAGGTTTCGACTCACAATCAGAATCAGTATTTTATATTTTGGGGTTTATGGTGGGTATAATCGTGGCTATGACATCATTCGCTGTTGTCATTGGAAAAATGTCTTCGACCGTTAAAAACGGACATAACGAAGTTTTATTTAAAGGCATCCGATTAACCGGTGGATTGTTTGCTGTAATAATTGGTGTTTACTGGTTGTTTAGTAATTAGTGTCTGCGAGAAAATAGAATTTTCTTATAGGAACTAATTAAAGTTTGAAGAATTCCCACTTTTAACTTTTAACTTTTAACTTTTAACTTTTAACTTTTAACTTTTAACTTTTAACTTTTAACTTTTAACAAACCTAGCATATCCGTGGTAACTGTTCACCAATCAAGGGAGTAACAATTCGCTTTCCTCCTATGCTACTGTGCATCACAACTTTATTAGGGTGATCTTCTGTAATTTCACCAATACAAACGGCATTTCTTCCTTTTTCATCATCATTCATCATAGAAATCATCTCATCGGCCACATCGGCCTCTACTATAGCAATAAATACACCTTCATTTGCTACATACAACGGATCCAATCCTAAAATTTCGCAGGCCGCTGCGACTTGCTTCTCAAGTGGCAATTTATCTTCAAAAATGGTAATTCCATTATCAATATCAATGGCAATTTCAGACAAAACGCTTGCTACACCACCTCTTGTAGGGTCGCGAAACAAGTGTATTTTATCTCCAAATTTATCTAATAATTTGTTGGTCAAAAAATTTACATTGGTCGTATCACTTACAATGGTCGATTCGAACTCAAGGCCTTCTCGCTGTGACATGATTGCCATTCCGTGTTGAGCGATAAATCCGTTAACAATTATTTTATCCCCGGCGAGAATATTTTCTGTTGAAATATTTGCTTTTGGATGTACTTCGCCAAACCCTGTAGTATTGATAAATATTTTATCTCCTTTTCCACGTTCCACAACCTTTGTGTCTCCCGTTACAATCAGAACACCGCTTTCATCTGCCGCAATTTTTATAGAATTTACGATATCGACAAATTCTTCAATCTTTAATCCTTCCTCAACTATAAAAGCCAGCGATAAATACTTGGGAATAGCGCCACACATAGCGACGTCATTTACCGTTCCATTTACTGCTAATTCACCAATGTTACCCCCTTTAAAAAATATTGGAGAGATTACAAAACTATCCGTGGAAATGGCAATTTTATTATCAATTCTCAGGATGGCACCATCATGTTTTTGATCTAAAAACGGATTGCTAAAGGTTCTAAATATTATCTTATCAAGTAATTCACGTGTCATTAAACCTCCACTCCCATGACCCAAATTTATGGTGTCAAAACCAAGTTCAGATAAATCCATATTTATGAAGAAATTAAATTATTAGAGAAATGATAGTAGGCTGCACAAGCACCTTCTGATGAAACCATAGGTGCTCCTAAAGGCTTAAAAGGAGTGCATTTTTTACCAAACTGGCTGCATTCAAATGGCTTTTTTATACCCTTTAAAATTTCACCTGCTATACAGTCGGAATTTTCAGGTACAACGATATTATTAATGCCAAATTTTAACTCCGCGTCAAAATCCTTAAACTCCTTTCTTAATCTGTATCCACTGGAAGGGATTACGCCAATGCCTCTCCATTCTCTATCACCAACTTCAAAAATTTGATGAATAACTTTCAATGCGGCTTTGTTTCCTTCCTCTTTTACGATCCGCGCATATTGATTTTCAACTTTATGAAACCCTTTTTCTAATTGTTGTACCGCCATATAAATGCCTTGCACCAAATCAAGTGATTCAAATCCCGTTATTATTATCGGAATTTTATATTTCTCTGCTAAAGGATAATATTCTTGAAAACCCATGATAGCACACACATGTCCCGCGCCTAAAAAAGCATCTATATTGCTGAACTCATCATCCAATATTGCCTCCATAGCAGGTGGAACAAGTACGTGAGATACAAGAATGGAATAGTTTTTTATATTCTCCTTTTGCGCATGTAAAACAGATAAGGCATTTGCCGGAGCAGTTGTTTCAAATCCAACTGCAAAAAATACAACTTCTTTATCAGGGTTATTTTTTGCAATATTTACTGCTTCCAAGGGGGAATATAAAATACGTAAATCTCCACCACTTGCTTTAGCTTCCATCAGGCTTTTTTTACTGCCCGGAACTCGGATCATATCTCCAAAGGAACAGACAATTACATCATTTTCCAACAATTCAATGGCCTTGTCGATCAAATTTAAAGGCGTCACACAAACCGGACAACCCGGTCCGTGGATCATCCTTACTTTATCCGGGAGTAATTCCAGGATTCCGTTCTTGACCAAACCGTGTGTTTGACCTCCACAAATTTCCATAATATTCCAGGGTCTGGTAATGGATCCTTCAATGAGTTTCAAATAACTCTGGGTTGCTTCTAAATTTCTATATTCACTTAAATATTTCATTCTAAATTAAGGATATCTACAATTTAAATAGTACATGATCTGACCATAGGATATGTTTTCGTCATTAGGAGCCAAGTTACGGTTAAAATATAATTTATACTTTGTTCCTGCCAATTCTTTCAGCATATCTATCAATATCGTGTTTTGAAATACTCCTCCACTGCAAGCAATTTTTTCAAATTTATTTCTATGTGCTTGATCAATTATAATTGTTGCTAAGGTGTATAAAAAGTTTAAGATGATCTGTTCTCTTTTCAATCCATTTTTAAAATCTACAAATAAATCTTCAAACAGTGAACTTGTTGAAATTAGATTCGCACTATTGACAAAACAATAGGACTTGCAATTCTCCAAATCATATTGCACTATCTTGTTTTCTAACAAGATCGCCGCTTGTCCTTCGTAGGTGTTAATATCACAAATATCGAGTAAGGCAGCAACAGCATCGAATAATCTGCCAACTGAAGAGGTTTTTAACTTATTTCTCTTTTTTACCTCACGGTAAATCGAAGTTTCCTCTTCATTGAATTTTCCTTCCAAGACAGGTTCCAACTCTGTATTCACTAAGGACAGCAAAGAAATTCTAGGTTCTTTTGCCATTTTATCTCCTGCCAGCCAATCAAAATATTCGAAATGAGAAATTCGTTCTATTTTATTGGTTTGATAACTAAAAAATTCTCCTCCCCAAATTTGACCATCCTCTCCATATCCTGTTCCGTCCCAGACAACACCCAAAACAGGATCAGCATCATCAAAAAGTTCATGCTCCCCCAAAACAGAAGCAAAATGAGCTTTATGGTGTTGTATTTCGTATAAAGCAGACCCTTCTTTTTTTGTTATCTCTCTCCCATGCAGACTACTTTGATAAGCCGGGTGGCTATCGATTAATACAACATCGGGTTTCTGCTCGAATAAGTGGATAAACTTTTCGACAGTGTTTGTGAATCTTTTATAAACATCATAATTGTCTAAATTTCCTAAATACTGACTAATATATAGATAATCGTTTGGTAGAAAAGCAATAGTGCTTTTTAAATGCCCTCCCATCGCGAGGATCCTCTCCCTGCTAATTATCTTTTTCCCAAAGTAGTTTGGCGCATATCCCCGGGATCGCCTGAACAAAACTTCCTGATCAAATTTGGTACTAAACTTCACGACCGAATCATCCTGAGGATTGACAATCTCCAAATCATGATCTAAAAAATAATCGACTACATTTTTTAAAACATCAAAAGACTCGTTATCATCAAAAATGATTGGAGAACCGTGTAAGTTACCACTCGTTGCAATCATTGGAATTTTCAATTCTGCCGACAATAGTTCCAATATTCCGGTATACGGTAACATTATTCCAATTTGATTTAAGCCCGGGGCAATATCCGATAAGGCTAAATTTCCTTTAAAATGTGTTTTGGGAATAATTACAATCGGTCTTTGTGTAGATTGAAATGCTCTTCTTTGATTTTTGTTGATCTTAAGATGCTGCTCCAATAGACTCAGACTGGGGTACAATATAGCAAAAGGTTTTTTTGGTCTTCTTTTTTTTTGTCTCAAGGCTTGAACAGACTTTTGATTATTGGCATCACAACAAAGTAAATAACCACTGGTATTTTTAATGGCAATTATTTTCCCATCTCTTATCAGATCTGCCATTTTCTTAAAAATTTCACCCCTTGAAATATTTAATTTAACGCCTACGCGGTCTCTTAATACCATTTCAATTCCACATGTTTCGCAGGTATTCGTCTGTGAATGAAACCTTCTGTTCTTTGGGTCAGTGTACTCGCTGTTACAGGATGCACACATCTGAAAATCGTCAATAGTAGTATTTGACCTTTCAAAGGGAAACGTTTTGGTAATTGCCCATCTCGGGCCACAATTCACGCAGGTAGTAAATGGATAACCGGATCTTCTGTTTTCAATCTCAATAATTTCATTTTTACACTTTTCACAGATAGCAAAATCAGGAGTAAGTGGTAGATTAAGTTTCCCTTGTATTGTTGAAGGTACAATTCTGAAATCATCAAATTCCAGAAATGAAATTTCATGTAAGTCACTTTCTAGTATCAAGGAAATCGGTGGGGGCTTATCTATTAATTTCTGATAAAAGGACTGTATTTCTGATTTCTTTCCAGTGAGGAAGATGATGACCCCTTTTTCATTATTGGAAATCGTTCCGGAAAGGTGATTTTTGGTTGCTAAAACAAAGACATAGGGACGAAAACCAACACCTTGTACTCGCCCACTGATAACTATTTTATATGTTTTAAGCATTAATGAATCCTAAATCAAGAAAAAGAACTGCTAATTTAAGCAAATTCAGTATGTAATCTTTCTGTTAATTCAAAGATCTGTTCAATAGTTTTAGGTATGGCTTGTCTCACTTTTGGTGACAGTTCTATGGTCATCGGAACCATTTCTTTTATAGAAATCGTAAATAAAGGGATATTCGGTTTCGAATCCATTAAATAAACTGCTTCGATCATATCTTTTAAGCCAACATCGTGTACGCTTAAAGCGGAAGGAAAATCGGATGCAAATTTTGGCCGGATCAATGAAATCGTTCCTTCTTCTTTACCGTCCATGGTAGCATCAACAAATATTACCGTTTTGTATGCTTCAAAACAACTAAGTAGTAAAAACCCTCCGGTGCCACCATCCAAGATATCAATATATTCGGGCAAATCCATTTTTGCCATCTCCTGAATGAGGTGTACCCCAACACCTTCATCTCCCATCAAATAATTTCCTACCCCTAAAATTAGGATACTGTGAGATTTATCTTTTTCAAAAAAGAAGGCATCACTGCTTATGGCTACTGGAGCTCTATCAAAATTCGTCATTTATAATCGTTTTTAAAAAAAAGACTGCCTCAAAAGTTATATTATGTTTTTTCGCTATTTAAAACTATAGCTTATACTGCTTTTGAGGCAATCGCTGTAAAATTTAATCGTCATTCCCAAAACAATTGACAATAAATAATAATCATTATCGAACCCTTATATATGGTCGTCACTTTCTATACGTTCTTTACGAACAAATTTATATCCACTGATCATCGACGATGTTTCGCCACGCCCTTCTAACCAGTCATGGTAGAAAACCAAATAAACATGTATGAGTGTAAAAATTATAAATAACCAAGTTGAAAAATGGTGTACAAAACGGGTTGGAGCATCTCCGCCGAAAAAGTCCGGAACCCAAGCAAATAGTTGTGGCAACCACCACCCCGACATGGGTGCATACAATCCAAAACCTGTGAATATTTGTACCAAAGCGAGTAAAAACAAAATTACATAGGAGAATGAAGCCATATAATTATGTCCCACACTGATATTCTTATAAACTTCCTCCTCTTCATTTTGTAGTAAAACATCTACTTTTACTACATGAAGTAAATTCTTTCTTGCTTTTTTTGACAAAGGGAGAAATGCGCGCCAATTAGAATAATAATTTCCTCTAAACGCCCAATAAATTCTTATTGCGGCATTTGCCAAAAAGATATAAGCCGATATAAAATGAATTACTCTAACTGTTCCGAACCAATAAGATTCCGATGCTTCAGCGCTGGACATGATAGCGGGAGGATCGGCAATAATAAATCCTGTAATTGCAAGAACGGTTATACACAACGCATTCAACCAGTGAAACAGGCGAACCGGCAATTCCCAAACCAATACTCTTTTAAAATCATTTGTATGTGTTATCGTTTGCATTTTATCATTCTTTATAGGTTATACCTCACAACTGCTAACATTGCTAACTT
>Ga0164315_10000872_pt1 | contig 22026 bp, 15 predicted proteins | sample GuaBasSedimGuay6_FD_113737 | JGI IMG/M metagenome (GOLD analysis project Ga0164315, IMG submission 113737) | Subseafloor sediment microbial communities from Guaymas Basin, Gulf of California, Mexico - Guay6, Core 4569-2, 0-3 cm | ecosystem: Environmental > Aquatic > Marine > Hydrothermal vents... | reverse complement strand
TGACCATTTCGATTGATCCATGTGATGCCATACCCTGATGACATCCAAGGCAGTTTTCTTTATTATAATATTGGCTGAAATCCTGTTTTTTATGAGATGAAATCTGGAGAGTGGTAAACCAGGTCAAATAGTCAGTCTTACCACATTCATAAGGATGACATCCCATACAGGTCTTTGCAAGCTGGCTGGGATGAATAGATGCCGTTTGTAAATGTTTGGAGTTTATATTATGTTTTGTGTGACAGGAGAAGCATTTCGGGCGTTTCTCAACAGACTCAATTCCATGACGATTTTCCTGATCATGACATTCATTGCAGTTGACTGCCCCTGATCCAATGGTATCCTGGTGGCTTTCATCTATAATACCGGTGTGGCAGTCATTGCAGCCTATCTCAGTGTTATGGACTGAAGCGCTGAACTGCTCCATGTTGATCAAAAGATCTGCCTTGCCACCGGAACTATCACCAAGGCTGTCGTTAGATCCATCATGACAGGCAATGCAGTCTTCATTCACATAGGCAAAACAATTACTTGCCAACAGCAACCAAACAAAAACAGATAATATGAAAGAATATTTTACCATTACTCTAGTTGAGTTCCTTTAATTCAATTAATCGTTTAACCAAAAGAGGCAGGATTTGATGGAGATCACCAATGACACCAAGATCTGCAAAACGGAATATCCTGGCCCTGGCATCAATATTTATGGCAATAACCTGCTTTGATTTCTCAATACCTGCAGTGTACTCATTTGCACCTGAAATACCACAGTTTATGATCAGGCCCGGTGTAACTGTTTTACCGGTTTGGCCAATCTGTCGTTCAAAAGGAAGAGCATCCCAATCAATCACCGGTCTGGTTCCAGCAATCGAAGCTCCTAGAAGATCTGCCAGCTCATGAATAATATCCAGCCCACCCCCTTTGCCAATCCCTCTTCCTGCTGCGAGTATGATATCCGCCTCTGAAATATCCAGATTTTCGGGAGCCGCTTCAATGACTTTGACAATTTTTGTTTTAAGATTCTCTGTCCCCTTGTCCTGTAAGTCGATTTGATCTATCATTATATTATTTTTTTCTTCCGGGTTTGGCTCGAGTTCGGGTGAAACCAGAACATTTGGGAGAAGGGTTGCAATTAATGGTGAGCTGCAATTATACGTGAATTCTTCAAAAAGATGGCCGTTAGATGTAGGACGTACAGCTATGGGAAGTTCTTGATCGTTAATGCGCAGATCAACAGCACGGGTAACAAGCCCTGCTTGTAAAGCTGCTGCAAGCCTGGGAGCTAAATCCGCAGTATTTGCATCATGCGCCATAAGAAAAAATAAAGGCTCATTTTTTCCCATAACCTCTGACAGGATTTTTGCATAATATTCGCCATGGTATCTTGAAGTTAAAAAACCTTTAAAGTGTATCACCCGGTCAACGCCATAGGCACCCAGTAGACTCAACGGGTCGTTAAAATCATTTCCCACGGCAACCGCCACAATGGAAAGAGTCTCCTCCATACCAGCAGCCAGATGTATCGCCTCCTGAACAAGCCCGAAGGTTATATCATCAATAGTCCCATCCCTGTGGTGGACCCAAATCCAAATACTATTTTTCATTTTAAATCTTCAGCCTTTATTTTTTCTGCGAAAAATATTCTTTTATATGACAAAATATCATAATTCACAGCACTATATAATCTTATAACAGCCTGCCGATGCGATGCCCGTCAGAAATGGCACTGTCTGTTAATCGTGGCGCAAGGCAGTCTCCAATACGATGGAGTTCTTTTACTTTTCCTTTCAGCTCAAAATAAAGTGCATCATCGGCAATATTTCCAACAATGAAAACAATGGTATCATACCCCTCAAAATCGATCATTTCATTGGAATAGACGTTGAGTCCCTTGACAATTAACCCCTGGATTTCAAGCACAGCAATATCAGGGGTAAAGGTAACTCCTTTTCGGGCCAGGCGCCGGCTTGTTAAAAACAGATCCTGTAACGGTCCCAGAGCAGAGCCGGGGAATAGTGAAGGTACCAGCATGTGGACTGATTTCCCCTGGTTTGCCAGGAACTCAGCTGTGCCGGTTCCATGATGATGCCCGTTTAAATCTATAACCAGAACCTTTGGGCCTGCCGTGACCTGATCTGTCAGGATCTGAACACTGTCCACGACTTGTGGGAACTGGTATTCACCCGGAAATGGTTTTTCCTTTGGCATTGAACCGGTGGCCACAATAACCGCATCTGGGTTTTCATTTAAAATCATGTCAGGCGTGGCTGTGCAGCAAAGTCTTAAATCAATATCCAATTTATTGATCTGACTGCTCAGCCAGCGGGTTACCCCCTGAATTTCCTGACGTCCGGCAGCTTTGGCCGCAATCAGGTTCTGACCGCCGACTTCATCTCCCCTGTCAAACAATATGACCTTATGTTTGCGCAGTGCAGCAACCCTGGCAGCTTCCAGCCCTGCAGGGCCTGCTCCAATGATAACGATTTTTTTTGGGACATCACACAGGCTAAGTGTTCCTTTGCCAAGGGATTTTTCATTTCCGGCACAGGGAGTCTGCATACAACCGATGGTATATCCCATTCCCATGCGACCAATACATCCCTGGTTGCACGCAATGCAGTGACGGATATCTTCTGATTTACCGTAACGGGCTTTGTTGGGAAGGTCAGGATCTGCAATAAGTGCCCGTACCATATTGACCATATCACCCAGACCGTCTTCTATGATTTTTTCAGCAAGATGGGGATCATTTATCCTATTAGTCGCATATACCGGCAGATTGACCACGGAACGAATACCGGCTGATAACGGCGTGGTATATGCCAGAGGAGTATGCATTGAGCCCTCTACAAGGAAAAGGTTGTGAAACGTACCCAGGCTGATGTCAATGAAATCAAGCTGTCCTGTATCTTCCAGGCTTTTGGCAACTTTCTTTGCATCGTTGTGGGTAAGTCCCCCTTTGGGATGCATTTCATCTGCATTGAGGCGAATACCCAATGCAATGTCTTGTCCCACAGCCTTTCGCACAGCATCGATCACTTCCAAAGCAAACCGCAGCCGATTTTCAAAGCTGCCTCCGTACCGGTCCTGCCTGTGATTGGTTGCTGTTGATAAAAATTGTCGAATCAGGGAGCTGTGACCCAATTGAAGTTCAATGCCGTCAAATCCGCCCTGGGCTACATGGACAGCACTTTTTGCGAAATAGTCAATACATTCTTGAATATCCTCAATCTCCATGGCTTTGGCAGTTTCCCTGAAAAGAGGGTCATGCCCCGTTGAAGGCCCCCATACCGGCAATCGCGAAATCTTGCCGTCAGCCTGCATGCCGTTGTGATTCAATTGTGCAAATATTTTTGTGTCAAACTCATGAATGGCCCGGGTCAATTTCAAAAATCCCGGAACGACCTCAGGTACAAAGGCATCCACCAGTTTGTCATATGCCAGGTCCGAAGGATGTACGGTCAGTTCTTCAGTGGTGATGAGTCCGCAGCCGCCTTTTGCCCGTTCCCGATAGTAGTAAATGTGGTCTTCACTGATCATGTGGTTCTCGGAAAGATTGGTCAGATGGGCGGCAAAATTAATCCTGTTGGGTACCACCACTGACCCTATCCTCAAAGGGGAAAAAAGATATTTAAACTCACTCACAGGTTTTCTCCAATTTTTCTACCTTCAAATATTGCCATTTCAACGGATCGGGGTGCCACACAGTCTCCGATGATATAAAGTTCTTTAACATAGCTTTTTAACTGATGATACAAGGTGTCATTGGGTATATGGGGAACATCTATGACGATGGTATCATACCCTTTGTAGACCAAGGGTTCTCCGGTATAGATGTTGTGCGCATAAACCTGTTTTTCTTTAATTTCATCCACGCCCACATTGGTAGTAAAAGTGACTTTCTTTTGGAGCAGCCTTTGACGGGATAGATAGAGATCTCCAATGGGCGCAAGCTCAATCCCGATAAACAAATCTTCAGTCACCATGTCCACCTGTTTGCCCTGATCAGCTAAAAATTCTGCCGTTGCTGCAGAACGATGGCCATTGGTTTCACAGACAAACAAAATTTTTTCACCCACCGGATATTTGTTTTCCAGTACCTGGGAAACATTCAGAACAAATGGCGGTTTATATATCCCCGAAAATGGGTTTTCATTGGGCCTGGATCCGGAGGCAATAATGACAGCATCCGGATTTTCAGATAAAATCAAGTCCTTATCAACGAGAACGCCGGTATTTACCGGTATATTATACTTTTTAAGCATATGACCAAGGAAACTGACAATTTTATACATATTCTCCCGCCCGGCCCCTTTTCCGGCCAGATTTACCTGTCCACCGATCTTTTTCCGGCTCTCGTAAACCGTAACATCATGCCCTTTTTCACTTGCTGCCCTGGCCGCTTCCATGCCGGCAGGGCCGGCTCCCACCACCATAACTTTTTTGATATTTTTTGTTTTCACTAAATGGCTGTCTTCAAATAAGCCCTCATACCCTACTTCAGGATTGAGTATGCATCCTAGAGTTTTAGACTGATTGATCCGACCGATACACCCCTGGTTGTCTTTAATGCAGGGACGAATATCATTAATGTCACCCTTTTGAGCTTTTAGCACCATATCAGGGTCACTGATCAAGGCCCTGACAAATCCGAGGACATCTGCTTTCTTTTCTGCCAATATAGTTTCACCCATGTCCGGAAATCCGATCTGGTAACCTGCAATAACCGGAAGATTCACACTTTGTTTCAATTTTTCAGCCAGTTCCAGAGTATGTCCCATGGGAGTGTGCATGGAAGCCATGACAGAATAAAGATTGTAGTGGCAGCCCATGGCTGCCTGAAAAAAATCAACCTGGCCTGTATTTTCAAATTGTCTGGCGGTTTCAAGGGATTCATCAGGTGTGATCCCCCCCCAGAAACGCTCATCAATACACAGCCTGACCCCCACAGTAAAATCATTGCCCACTGCTTTCACAATGGAGCTGATGACTTCGAGAGGCAGGCGCATCCTGTTTTCAAGACTTCCTCCGTATTCATCCTGGCGATGATTACTCACGCATGAAAGAAACTGCCTTAGAATAGATTCAGGACCCATATCAATCTCAATGCCGTCAAACCCGCTTTCCCTTACGATCAAAGCGGCTTTTGAGAAGGCGTCAATCAATTCGGCAATATCTTCGGATTCCATGGGTTTGCACACTTCACCGAAAACAATATCGGAAACTGCTGATGGTCCCCATGTTTCTCTTCTTGATATGGCGCCATGGTTCTGAAATCCATAGTGATTCAGCTGGGCAAACACCTGTGTGTCATACCCATGCAGCGCGCTGGTTAATTCTTTGAATCGTTGGATGGCATCAGGGTGATAGGTTTCAACCATGGATGCCCAGGGACGATCATTGGGATGAATGGACAATTCTCCCAGTATGATGAGGCCGCAGCCACCCGCTGCTCTTCTGCGGTAATAGGCAATATGGCGATCATCCAGTATACCCTTGTGCCCGAAATTGGTACGATGGCCTAAAAAGCAGACACGGTTGGGTATTGTTGTTGAACCAATTTTTTTGGGTTTAAAAAAATGTTTATATTTCATATTGCTTTTTTCAAATCTGCTTTTCTCAAATTTTCAAGGCACTCAGGATCCGGCATATCAATATCATTATATGTATGATAGGCCATAGCCGGACAGCCCCCCCTGCAACTTTCATATCTTGAACAGGTTTGACAGATTTCTATATTCAAATTTCTCAGTTGATTAAATACGATGGAATTGTCCCACATCTCTTTAAAATTCATGGAACGGACATTTCCAACTTTGAAGGGCTCTTCCTGGAGGAAAGCACAGGGATAGACATCACCTGTCGGTGAGATACAACAGGTCATTTTGGCTGCACCGCACATATCCAGACCGTTTCTGCGACGCTTTTCCGATGTCAGGCAGAAAAAAGAGTCTCCTGTACGCACCAGATCATGCTGTCCCAGCCATTCGGCAAAAGCCTCAAGCTGATCCTTATCCGGAGCAAGCTCGTTTCTATTGTCTTTACCCCTTCCCGAAGGCCGGAACCTTGAAACCCTGAGCTCAGCCCCATACTCTTTTGCCAGATCCCGCAATGGATCCAGCTGAGGATAATTTAACCGGGTCAGGACGGTGTTGATACTAAAGGGAACCTTATTGGATGCCAGGCAGGAAATGGCTTCAAGAATACGTTTATAAGTTCCTTTTCCCCGGATTCGGTCATTGACTTCGGCGTTGACACCATCAAGGCTGACCTGCAGGTAAAGCATTTTTAGCCTGGCCAGGCGCTGGGCTATGTCAGTGTCAATAAAAGTTCCATTGGTGCTGACACAGGTGACCAGTCCTTTTTTGTGGGCATAGGATAAAATATCCATAAAATCATCCCGGATAAAGGGTTCACCGCCACCGATATTTACCTGGAAAACCTTTAAATCGGTTAGCTGATCTATAAGGCGGAAGCAATCATCACGATCAAATTCTTCTTTGTTCGGGGTCCCTGAATCAGACAGGCAGTGGACGCACTTAAGGTTGCATTTGAATGTCATTTCCCATGTTACATTCACCGGTGCTCTTAATCCTTTTCTAGCCAATTTAGTACTCAAGAATGACTCCTTTTTCTGTAAGTTGCTGTAACGCCTTGTGTAGAATTGTATAATTATTTTCAGATATTTGTTTCCTGCCCCGGGACAGTATATCCTTGAGAGAATTCTTTTTTTGGAAAAAGCCTTCTTCAAGTAAATTTTTTGAAGGGAGAAAAAAAAGGCGAGGTCCTTTCATTTTATAAAAAAGAAGACCAAAATCTTCTTTACGCACCTGCACACCTGGTGCCAGCTTATAACAAGTTTCCATTAATAATACCTCATAGATAGAATTTGACTGAAATAGTTTCCATTCAGTTAATAATTGATTATCGAACTTCAGCATCCAGCTAAAATAAAATAGGAATCCATCTTTTTGTTTTTCATATTATTTTTTGTTTAAAAAACCCAGCATAACTCTGTAAGGACCTGGAGTACCAGGGGGTATGAATGCTACTCTATCCTGATCATTTATAACAGTATCAAAATCAATCACCACCTTGCCATTAACAAATACTCCCTCTACTTCATCTTTTTTAAGATGAAATTTTAAGATTAATTGCTCTATAGTGGTTCCTGGTTCTATTTTTAAATCAGGATTAGAAAACTCACAATTTCTTTGCTTAAGTTTTTTTTGTAAAAAAGAAAAAGCATTAAATGTTATGCTGATCATATTTCACCTTACTCAACTTCCCTCTCCAATAACTGAGAGTATAATACTTGGTTTTCCAGCCATCCCCTTGATCAGGTGCCTGCAAAATCAGTTTATTTTAACCATTTTGGATGCGATAAGGGTTTATCTGCCCCACTCAGAATCTCTCAAGTCAATTCGTCGGATCTTACCGCTGATGGTTTTAGGCAATTCTTCTACAAATTCTATTTTTCTTGGATATTTATAGGGTGCTGTTGCCTTTTTGACATAATTCTGTATTTCTTTAACCAGGTCATCACTGGGCTCATAATTTGAAACGAGAACGACAAAGGCTTTAACCACTTCGCCTCGGGTTTCATCAGGACTTGAGACAACAGCAGATTCTGCAACAGCCGGATGCTCAATTAAGGCGCTTTCCACCTCAAATGGTCCGATCCTGTAACCGGAAGTTAAGATAACATCATCCGATCTTCCCACAAACCAGAAGTATCCGTCTTCATCCACATAGGCTTTATCGCCTGTCAGATACCAGCCGGGAATAAATGCAGAGGCCGTCCTTTCAGGTTCTTTCCAGTACTCTTTAAAAAGGCCGACCGGTCTTTCAGGGTCTATTCTTATAGCTATATCACCTTCTTTGTCTGGTTCAAGGATGTTGCCATGATCATCAATCACATGGAGATCAATACCAGGGGTGGGTTTTCCCATGGAACCGAACCGCGGCTCAATGCAGGGGAAACTTCCGGCAAGAAGTACCGTTTCAGTCTGGCCGTAACCATCTCTGATGATACAGCCGGTAGCTTTTTCCCAGACATCAATGATCTCCGGATTCAACGGCTCTCCTGCCCCGACACAATGTCGAAGCATCGGAAACTTGTACCGGGACAGATCCTGCAGCACTAACATTCTATAAATAGTAGGTGCACCGCACATCGTGGTAATAGGATATTTGCCCAGTAAATCAAGGGTGATTTTTGGGTCAAATCGATCTGTATGATGGATAAACAGGGCCGCTCCCTGGTTCCATGGGCCAAAATAGCTTGACCAGGCGGCTTTTGCCCAACCCGTATCCGATACATTCCAGTGCATATCATCCACTTTCAGATCCAGCCAGTATTTTCCGGTTACCTGGTGTCCGATGGCATAGGAGTGGGTGTGCAGAGCCATTTTGGGGAATCCTGTTGTACCGGACGTAAAATAAATAAGGCAATTGTCTTCAGCTTTTGTTTTGGCTGTTTCAAATTCTTGTGAAGCATCTTTCATGGCATCGTCAAAAAAGAGCCATCCGTCTCTGGCCGCTTCAATCACAATTTTTGATTTTACAGTGTCACATTTGTCTGCCACTTCGTCAAAAGTTGCTGCAATGGCAGGATTGGTAATGATACAGGCAGCATTGGATTTGGTGGCACGAAATTCCAGATCTTTTGAGGTGAGCTGTGTGGTTCCCGGCGCAATCAAGGCACCGCAGCGGATACAGGCTGTGAAAATGATCCACCATTCAATATTTCTTGGAAGGACAACGATGACAACATCTCCCTGCCCGATACCCTGAGCTTTTAAAATATTGGCCAGTTTTTTTGAGGCGACACTGATATCGTTAAAGGTTTTTTTGATCTCTGTATCATTGTCGTCCACCCAGAGCATGGCAAGCTTTTCTTTGTCCCGAGCCCATTTGTCAATGACTTCACCAGCAAAATTGTAATATTCCGGGACATCCCATTTGAATTCTTCAAACTCTTTTTTGTAGTCGGTCATATTTGGCTGTATTGTCATATCTCTTGCCTTATTTCCAAATTATTTAAAATATTTATCTCTTAACTATCCTCAACTCCTCAGCTTTTTTCACAAAAAGCTGAGGAGACTTATAGTCAATAGACACCACAAATTCCATCAATAGCCATTTCTTCGATCTCGAATTCTTCCACTTTAAAGAGATCTTCATTATTAAGATTATTTTCTTTCTTACTCATTGTATTATTCACACACTCATCATTCACTATTTCTTTTTGAATACCATTCTCAGACATAATATTTCTCATCCAGCTAATTTTAATTTTAAATTACGGACCATCTATTTAAATATAAATAGATGGTCCTGTTTGGGCTTATGATATTTACATCATACTCATGTAAACATCAAATGAATCTTCTTCTGTCCAATCCCTGGCACTTCCCTCGTTACACAGATCATTAACAGAGTTGCCTGCCATGTGTTTGCAGTCTGCTTCAGTCAAATTGTATGTGCTCAGTTTGCAAGCTTCATCCGTAATACCAACGACATTGCGGAGATATTCTATTTTTTCAACTGCTATTTCTGCTGCCTGAAAACGATCCAGAGCTCTTGTATCGACATCAAACGCATTCCTGGCCAACTCGGCATATCCATCAGCTGCTGCTACGTAGTTGCGTTTAACCACAGGCACCATGGTCATGGCATTGGTCAGGCCATGATGTAAATCATTCACGGCAGAAATCTGATGAGCCAACCCATGGATCATGCCAAGTCCACCACCCATGGCATAGGTCATAGCACCTAAATACTGTGCCCACGCCATTGCTTCACACGCTTTGTCATTGAGACGGTTGTAACTAAACTCTGCCAGATTCTCCCAGCACAATTTTGCTCCGCGCATACCGCATGCTCTGGCCAATTGGTTGCCCAACCGGGATACAAACCCACCCATTGAATGAACAAAACAGTCAATACCGGATTGGGCAGCAATATTTTGGGGCATGGTGCGCAGCAAGGCCGGATCCAGAATTCCAATGGTTGGAATCATGTTGGCTGCAACAAGAACATACTTCCAATGGCTTTCCCAATCAGTCACAACGGCAAAACCAGTCATTTCCGCACCGGTACCCGTTGTGGTATTTACGGCAACCTGGGCATAAAGGCATGGTTTGATAGTGGGTACAACTGTCATGAAATTAGGATCCAGAACACATGCCTTTTCCTTCATGGTAGCTTCCGGGTTGGCCAGCATCATCCTTATCATTTTGGTAGTATCATGAGACGACCCGCCACCAACGCTTAAAAAGCCATCAGCACCAGAATCATTAAAAGCTTTAACCCCATTAATTACATCCTCTTCTCTTGGATTACTTTGACCCACTTTAAATATGCTTGTCTCAACACCGGCATGGGTGCAGATGGCCTGAACTTCATCAATGATACCTGTACCTTTTAACCCTGTGGTCACAAGCAATGCATGTTTAATGCCTGCTAGCTTGCATTGCTCACCAGTCATTTTCACTGCACCCCAGCCAATGGATTCGCTTCCATTAAAACCACCAATCATGTGCATTGGAAATTGTTTAATTTCTTCGTGATACGTTGCTCTAAATTCTTCAAATGAATACATGTTATTCTCCTAAAAAGTTAATGGGTTAATATCTTGGTTATACCAATGACAAATTATATAAAATCGTCAGCCTCTACCAGTTAAATACACTGTCCAAATCTTCATCCTGCACCTTAAAAACAACATCATGCGGTGAAAGTGGATCTTCTTGAAAATATTCCGGAAGTCTGTCATCTAATGCAGTAAATCCTGCCGCAGTATTAAATTCACGTTCATTTTTCAAAACAGATTGTCCCAGAGCGGTTACATCATCTCCGGTTAACTCTAATCCATACATGGCATTGAGCATATCGATCAGTGCCTGAAAAGCTTCGGGCTTATCAAGAATGGCAAACGCAATAAACAGGCACATTCCGGTACTGTCTACAGCTGCTGTGGCGATCTGAAGGTTCCGGGATAATTCTACCTGGCCCTCTGCTTGAAGAGGATCCACCACACCGCCTCCCACTCCCATGATATTGGTAGCCACAGCATAACCTGCCGTATGGTCCGCGCCCATGGGAGAAGTAGCATAGGTCACACCCTGCCCCTGTACTGCTCTGGGGTCGTATGCAGCCATTGCCTGTTTTTTAACCACTGGCACTTTTTCAACACCCAATACTTGACCGGTAATAGCCGCACCATTGCCTAAAATACGTCCTATCGGGCTACCTTTACCAATCTCACGAACCAGTTCAATGGCTGCTTTGCCATCACCAAATGCTGCCAGGCCTGATGCCATGGCGACTCCAATGGCGACCCCCGTTTCCATGGTGTCTATGCCAAAATCATCATCCAGCCGATCCAATTGAGCAACAATATCCAGATCATCAATTCCACAGTTGCCGCCATGGGCCCATATGGTTTCATATTCCGGTTGCTTGGTTAAATAGTTCCCATCTTTGTCATTAAATATTCCAGAACAGCGAATGATGCACCCTTTGTGACATCCATGGGTTGGGTTCCCTCCTCGATCATTCTCAAGCTGAACAAGAGCTTCACCGCTTAATTTTGGGACTCCCTCAAATTGCCCTTCACTAAAGTTACGGGTTGGATAACCTCCTGCTTCATTTATCACACTGGTTAAAACATTCGTTCCAAAGGCAGGGAGGCCTTCACCGGTAACCGGATGGCTTTTTAGTCCGGCAGTAAAAATTTTATTTGCCTTATTGAATGCATCGACATTTTTTGGTACCCGCATTTTAGTTCCGGTATCGTCTAAAATGATTGCCTTTACCCCTTTCGAACCCATAACAGCGCCGCCACCGCCACGTCCTGCATGTCGGGTCGGACGCATTTCCATATCCGTACAAGCGATGCTTGCACTGGCCATTTGCATTTCTCCTGCCGGTCCAATTGTGATTGAGCAAACCTTATCTCCATGATCATTCTTAATTTTTTCCACCAGATCATAGTTGCCCAGCATTTTAGCGTCTTCATAAGGAAGGATTTCAACACCATTTATGCTGATAACGATTTTATACAACTTATTGTCATCAGGTTTCCCTTCAACTACAATTGCAGCAAACCCTAATCTGGCTAAAACCTGAGATGGCTGACCACCTGCATTGGATTCTTTAATCCCACCAGTAAGAGGACTTTTAAAACCAATTGATAACCGACCCGACATAACCGCTGTGCTGCCACCCAAAAGGCCTGGAGAAATAACCAGCTTGTTGTGCTGCCCCAGGGGATGACATCCTGGAGGCACTTCATTGTTTACAATAGCTGATGTCATGGCTCGGCCACCCATACCTGCATAGTCGCCTAAAGGTTCCTGGGTGAAATTCGGACCACCGTCAGCGCCCATGTTAATTCGTAAAATTTTATCCATTTTCATCCTCCCTGTTCAAAGTAAAGAGTTAATCAATTAAAAATGATTCATGAAAAGCCACTGTTCAGCTATCTAAGAATTGCAAATGGTATGCCATAGTTGAAATTTTTTATTTTTTATAAGAAATAATCTTATATTATCTGATAGTTATGGATGGATTGTTGAAAAAAAAATATCTATAACCCAGAGATTATCACGGAGGAATTTATTCAAAATGATAAAACCGTGTCATTTTGAATATTTTTTATTTTCAAACACAGATGTTCCCTTTAATCGATTCCTTTCGGAATGAGGTTATATAAACTCAGATTCCCGATAAAGGATTAAAGTACTCTCCTATCTTTCCAAGAACAATCTTGGGGATATCCTCGTTTCTCTGAACAAAATAGATACTGATATTTTTACGGGCTGTCGTGGATTGCTTGAATCGGTCTGCATGATCGTTCTTTCCAAGATGAACGGCTGTAACGCGGTTTTCGAGTTTATTCAGGTACTCAATAAATTCACTGAGGTTCGTGATCTTCATATCGGTGATAATGAAGATGTCTGGCTTGGATGGGTCCTGAAGGATATCGACATCATCAATATTAAGACGTGTACCGCCTGCAAAATAATGGCAGAGCTCCCGGTAGATCATGGCTCGTTGCCGTGTAAAAGGCAGGACTTTACACTGATTAGCATCCGCATCACTGAAGTTATAGACAGCCACCATGGCATCGTTTCTAAGGTATGCGTCCGCAGCGCATGCCGCTCCAAGGACGGCCTGAGAGAGATATTCTTTCGGGTTGACCATGCTCCCGGATGAATCGATTATGATGATGCAGTTGGGTGTGCCCTCCTCACTTCCAAATGTGTCTCCCTCTCGTCTCTCCCAGGTTTGGGTGAGGCCTGGCATTATCTTCCCAAAGCTCGTCCAAGGATCGATATCGAGAACAGGTTTGCCCACTTCCCAAGGGCAATGACTGAAGGGATAAAGAGTACCGCTCTTGTCGACGGGTTCTTTATTTAACGGAAGGGAATAGTTTTCTGCCAGCCGCATGTAGAACTGGGCATTGGCATCTTCGGACCGCCGACCAAAGGAAACCCCCATACCGCCCTCAAAATCCAGTTTCTCGACAAGCTCTTCAGCGAAGTCTTCGATTAATTCCTGGAAGTCCTGCGGGTCCCTTGATGACATAACAAATTCGTTCAGGCCACTATCAGTCTCCATGGAAGAAAAATTTCCAAAACCAAATTGGCCCATGGGGACCATCATCATTTCTTCGCTTGAACTAAGCAGGGGACGGATTATTTTCGAGAAGCGGTAAATACTTTGAGGCCATCGTTTCCTATCGAGAAAGGGGATCTGGGAAAGTTTTGCAGTGAAATCATCATAACCGCGTATGTTAAGGTCAATGCCCCATATTTTCTGGTATAGGGCGTGGATGACCCTTTCAAGGGCATTTTTCTCTTCCATATGGCGATAAAGGTCGGGTAGCGGGGTATCCTTCTCTTTAAAACAGTAGGTATCCACCACGATGTCCATGAAATAGGACGTGGCTGTCAAGGCCATCCATTTGTCATTAAGGACATCTCTGGCACGCTTGTAAAGCATCAGGTAAGTATAAAAATTCCAGGGGCAGACCGTGTAGTGGGCCACCCAGTGATCCAAGAGGGCCTCCATGGTCCTCGCCAACGGAAGATAAGTGGAATTCTCTTCTAAGAAGTGCTGATTGAGCGTAATGGTTTTATTTTTAATTTCAAGGGCGGTATCGCCGATGAATCTGGCGATATTCGGTTTTGGCAACTCTGGGAAAAAATGTTTTGCCCGAACCTTGAACCAAACCTCATTCAATAAACGACCATGCCCCTCGTTTTCTACTTTATCCATATTTTTTTATTTTTCCGGCCTGATAGACAGAGCCACCGGTAATGTGCATCCCGAGGCTTCCTATGCCGCCCGCCACATGAATCTCACCGCCACTTTTCCATTCTCCGGTAATGAGTCCTGTCTGGTGTGAGATATAAAGCCTGCCGGCTCTCATTCCCGCTCCTGAATAATCTCCGGCCGAGCCTTCTACATACAGATCACCGCCACCTAATCCAGCTCCAACGAAATTTCCCGCATCTCCTTTGAGAACCAGGGTTTTTCCCGTTGGCAGCATGTAACCTAGAAAATCAATTCTCTGTTTAATGGGGCGCAAATCCAATTCTATCTTTTCATCCGGGACATTATTGAAGAGGGCAGAGAGATAAATACCCGTTAGGCCGGAGATCTTCATAGGAATCGAGCCCTTATCTCCATTGCGAAATTCGATAAAAAAGTCTTCTATATCTTCCACATCATACTCCAAGGCGCGGAGGATAGGTTCTGCCAGAGCAAAGGCTTTAATGACTTTTCCATTTTCCACTTCACGGCTCAGATCCCGAGCCTCTGTTTTCAAGCACTGTGCATAGCCCTCTATGATCTGCTCCATAACCCTTCTTTTAGGCCGAATCATGCGGTCGAGCGGGATTTCCCTTATCCGGTACGGATAGTCTTTGAAGTCTTCGAAAAAATCAGACCTGGCACTTCTCTCTTCGAGATCTCTTTGAATCTCAACATAGATGGGGTGATCACCTTGAACTGGCTGTATCTTATTTCCCGTGAGACTTTGATGAGCTACCGCCATGGCCGACTTGATGTGACTGCTCTGTTCATTGTAACGCCTCAGAATTTCCTTGACCGTTTCCTTGGCCATATGAATTTGTATTGAGTCTCTCCGTAGGTGTGATTGCTTCCGGGAGACATATTCATCTTTCCATTGGAGTCTGTGGGCCAGGACATATGGGATAATGGTCTGGAGGTGTTTGATGTTCACCTGCCTATCTCCCATCAGCCAGGCAAGGGACTGGGCGTATGTTCTAACTGATATGGGGAACCGATTAGAGATACAGTTCTTTACCTGATGACAGATGTATCCTGAATAATGACATCCCTCCTCGCACTGTTCATTCGATCGTCTTTGGCCGTATTTGTAGCAGAAAGATAGTTCGGCGACTACGGTACCCAGAAAAGCTGTAGCATCGAGATCGAAAGGGATTATTTGAACGGAATTCCTTATTTTTTTTCTCTCTTCACCGCTCAACATTTTTATGTGAAATTCTCTCTCCATCCAATCACCAAAATCATTGCAAAGATGCTCGATCCGTTTCATTTTGTTATGGTGATCTTCATGCTGGAGAAGAATCTCTTTAAACTGCCCCTCATATTCAAGATTTCTAAGGAGATTGTCGTATTTACCCTTCGTGGATATTTTCAGGGCTATTGCGGGACCAGGGTGTTTGGATTCCACCATAACATCAAATCGATCGATAAGGGGTGCAATCATGGAATTCGTGCCCCTATCCTGATAGTTGGCGGTTGCGAAAAGGCAGTATTCATTATTGATGATTACATTGTTCATGTATTCCCACTTACCGCGGTCTACACCATCTAATATGATGCTTTGCTTGGTCTCGGGAAGACGGTTGATTTCGTCTACAATCTTGATGGGAAGTTGGGAGAAATAGGACCAGATCACTACCTCCTCACCCCGATTCAGCCGTCCCAGATGGGGGCGCCCAATAATTTTCTCCTCTGTCTGTTCAGGGTGTCCGGAGACCACTCCGGCCCAAAGAATACCCAAAGGAAATCGATAAATCATTGAACAGATAAATTCGGCTGAGGTTGTCTTGCCAAGCCCGGGTTCCCCCATAATCAGCTCTTTTCCCTGGCTCAGCGCGGTGAGGATCCCCAACAGGAGTGTGGAATTGAAAGAGTCCTCGCCAATCCTCATGTCCGGACGATTCAGATAAAGGTTCTCCTGGATAAACCTATAAATATCCCATACCTTCTGCAAAATCATCTTGTTTTTCATATACTCACCGTGTTCCTTACGTTAGGTCGCCATTTTTAACAGATACTGCATATCAGTAGCGTCCGGTTAGTCTGCCGGGCTTTGTTATCCCAAAGCGCCCTCGAAAATATATTCCACTGCACCGGCAAAAACGCCGCCGTCGTTATAATGAGGCACATTCACGATGGTAAGGGTGCCATCAGGTATTTCCATGGTATAATAGTCCAGTTTGCGGGTTTTCTGTTTATACTCTTCAAACAGAACTTTAAGTTTGACCATGGTCTCAGGTTTGTGGCAATCCACCATGTTGTTACCGACAAAATCTTCCATCTGGAGCAAATCTTTAAATAATTCTTTGCATCTCGGGTTAGCGTAAAGAACGTTGAAATCAGCATCACATGCGACCATGGCAGTGTTCATGCCTTCAATTATTTTAACTACATTTGTCATTTGTCATTTCTCCTTGGTGGCTAATAATTTTTATTGGACTGCTCTTAAAACAGTGTTAAAGGCTCCTGGGTGAAATCCGGTCCCCTGTCTGCACCCATGTTAATTCGTAAAATTTTGTCCATTTAATACCTCCTTGGCATGAGAAAAAGTTAATTAGTAAAAAAAACCATGATCATGAAACATCACTGTTTATCTTAATTAGACATAGCAAACAGTATGCCATTACTGGAGTTTTTATCAATTTATAAAGACTAAGCCTGTATTATCTGATGGTTACGAATTCCTTATTGCCAGACTGATCAACCATAACCCAGCGCATATCATGAAGTGATTTATTCAAAATGAGAAAACTCTGTCATTTTGAATAAAACTCTGACTTCGAATTGATTCCCAACTTAAATAATAATTGGGAATAGCGGTATCTCTTTCATAAAAGGGACTTAGCAGAAGAGATACCGTGAATGATGAATATCGAGAAAAGAAAGTTGACCTAAACTTTATGTGGCTGCCTGCCAGAAAAAACAGGTATTATCAGGCAGTTTATTAACTGGCCATGTTGACTTTTTTAAGATATCTATAAATTGTACTTTTGGAAATACCCAGATGCTGTGCTGCCTCATTGGCATTTCCGAATCGTTCATAGGCTGATTGCACCATTTTATCCGTCATTTTTTCAATCGTTATGTCTGAATCAATATCTTTTGAGTATTTTTTATTTTCAAATACAGATGTTCCTTTTAAATGTTCCGGTTTAATCCATGAATTGACACAAAATACGCAGGCAGACTCTATGCAGTTTTTTAATTCCCTTATATTGCCGGGCCAGTCATAATTTTGAAAAAGTTTTTCAACAGGTGGCGTGATTCCTTTTACCCTCCGGTTCAGTCTTTTATTCATCTGCTCAATAAAGCCTGTCACCAGGTAGGGAATATCTTCCTTGCGATCTTTTAAGCTCGGTACAAGCAACTTAACGACATTTAATCTATAATAGAGTGCGTCCAAAAAACGACCTTGAGAAACTTCCTCTAAAAGATTAGCTGAAGTTGCTGTAATGATGCGCAGATCCAATTGAATAGAGGTCGTTCCCCCCACCCGAGTAACCCGACGTTCTTCGAGTACACGCAGCAGTTTCATCTGGGTGGCAAGCCCCATGGTATGAACTTCATCCAAAAAAAGGGTGCCTTTGTTGGCTTGCTCGAATTTACCTATACATCCATGTTTCTGCGCTCCGGTAAACGCACCCTTTTCATAACCAAAAAATTCACTTTCCACCAGTTCACTTGGAATAGCACTGCAGTTGACTGCCACAAAAGGTCCATCAGAATATTTACTGGCATGATGGATACCTAAAGCCAGCAGCTCTTTACCCGTACCAGTGGTGCCTTCCAATAAAACAGAGCTTGGAGAATCGGCAACATTTTTTGCACGATTAATAATCTCTTGAAAGGGTTTTGAATGACCCAGAAGCTGGTTAAAATGAGTATCCTTTTTCAAAGAAGGGGTAATGCTTGAACTGACAATTGAGGTCTTTTTTTTGATTTTAAGTACAAATGCCTTTTCCAGTCCACTACGATTATAAATCGGTATGATCTCCATACCAAAAGATGTGTTGTTATCAGCATTGACTGGATTAACATTCACAGTTTTTTTAGATAAATTTTTCAAAGATGAAGAAAAACTTATGATTTCATTGATATTTATGTTTTGAGAAGAAAAGGTATCTACCCGCAACGCTGCCTGGGCAGTTGAGTTAAGTTTTAGAATCCTGCCATTTAAGTCAGTAATGAGCAGCATGCTCTCTGCATAGTCAAAGGTTGATTCAAAATAGGCTTCATGGAGCATCTGCTCTTCCAGTTTATTTTTAACAAATAACTCAAACTGGATGGAATTTGCAATGTGCAGCAAAAAAGGTACCATCTGCTTTAGCTGCTCTCCAAATTTGAATGAACTTGAAAAATCCAATAATCCTGCCAGTTTGCTATCTGAAGAAAAAATGGGAACAGAAAAACAACTGGCCCAGTGAAAGCCTTTGAAGTAATGTTCTTCTCCGATAACCAAAGCACTTGTTTTTTCAGCAAGACTGATTGAAGGTGCCGTGGTACCGATAGAAGTTTCACTGGTACTGGTTCCGATATCCAGAGGGGATTGCTCAAGGGCTCTAATTACAACGTCATGTCCCTGAATAGACAAGATATGGCCTTTGGCATTTGTTACAAACATCGCCATTGGTACATTAGGATATTGCTTTTGGATATTTTTATTGTGCGTTATCAAGAGGCGGTTAAAATCTATAGAACGGTTGTATTCTTCTTGAAGATCAAAGGTGTTAAGTTGCAGAGGGGTGATATCATTCACTCTTACATCAGCGTCACGAGACCGTATCCAGGATCTTGCGATATGTTTCGGAACATTAGCAACCGAACCAGTGGTTTGAAAATTTTCCCAGAGATTAAATGAATCAGATCGTGCCTTTATTGCTGTAACCATCTCTTCATTTCCTTTTTCCAACTTGAAATCCTATTCTCAAAATTAGTCTACTGATATTCCAATTGTCAAGAATATTTTATAAAACATATTTTTTATGTTATTGACATCTCAATAAAAATATTGAATACAAATAAGGTAACGGGTCGAAAACATGGTATTATAATGTTTCAATTTTATATAAAATACAAAATATCTGTATGGTCAGGATCAAACTATTAGGATGGTTCATCAGATGAAGGAGATGGGATAAGCTATTTTTGAAAATAAAAATACTCTGCTTTTTAAGGGAACAGGATTATGCATGGGTCATTAACTCAGAGAACCGAATTCTATGGAGTTTGGAAAAATTTTTTAAAGACAGGAACAACTATAGGTGTGCCCAATAATATTGGCCAATCATGGAAAAGATGCCGTGAAATAGGTCTTGACCCGTTAAATGAGATTTCGCCTTCAACGATAGGACAAGAACATATTAACAGACGAATTGAAGCGAACTCAGATTTGCAGGAACTTATTCAATATCATCATCAAAACATTTTAAAAGAAACGGATTTATCACCTTTTAATATTTTATTTTCAGATGCAGACGGATATGTATTATCCATTGAAGGACATGATAAAATTTTACAAATATCTGAAAATTCAATCATCCGGATCGGATCTAACCTTAGTGAAAGCTCTGTTGGAACAAATGCCCCCGGCGTAAGCCTCTTTGATCGCAGGCCAACAATCATCAACGCTGAAGAGCATTATTCTCAAATATTTCATTGGGCCTGTTGTTTAGCAATCCCGATTTTTGATCATCAAAATAAGATGCTAGGGTGCTTGAATATCTCAACAACTGTTGAAAACAGGCGTAAACTTGAACAACTGTCCTTGATTTTTTGCAGTATGGCCAGCTCTTTTCAATTCGAGTTTTTTATCAAAAAAAAATTTCAAGAACTTAATCTCTATGGTTCATATTTTGATGCTACGTTTAAATATGCTGCTGAAAATTTAATGCTTATCGATCCAAAAGGGAATATCGTCAATTTAAATGCAAAAGCAAAGACTTCTTTTGGAATAAATCTATACAAACTCAGCAATAGAAATATTATTGACGTACTGAATATTAACTCAACAAAGTTCAAGTCACTTCTGAAATCGTCAAGTACTAAAATAGTCAATTTTACTTTTAATGGTGACGAAAAAAAAATTTCAATAGAAACTCTTCCAATCTATGATCAATCCGGAAATAAAACATTCTACTTGTTGAAGCTTAAGAAAGAAAATAAAAGCATTTTTATAGCTGAAAAACCTGCGAACCAGGCCAGATTTACTTTTAAAAATATCATAGGCTGTTCCCGTCAACTTTTGGATATTGTCAATAAAGCAAAAAAAGTAGCAAAGACATCTTCTAATATCTTGATTGAAGGAGAAACAGGTACTGGCAAGGAACTATTTGCCCATTCGATTCATAATGACAGCCAATTTTGTAATGGACCTTTTATTGCTATTAATTGCAGTGCTATCCCGAATGAACTCATTGAAAGTGAATTGTTCGGGTATGAAAAAGGAGCGTATACCGGTGCCCAGAAAAGTGGAAGCATTGGAAAATTTGAGATGGCAGACAGGGGTACGATTTTTTTGGATGAAATTCATACAATGAGTGTATCCGGTCAAATGAAGATATTAAGAACGATAGAAGATCGTACAGTTACCAGAATCGGGGGGAAAGTACCCATTTCTTTAAATTTAAGAATTATCGCAGCCAGTTCCAAGGATTTAAATGAAGAAGTGGAAAAAGACAATTTTCTTAGTGCACTTTTTTTCAGACTTAATGTCGTCAGGTTACATATTCCATCTTTGAAGGATAGAAAAGAAGACATACCTCTGCTAGTCGATTTTTTTATAAAAGAGATGAATGGGATATTTGATCGTTCAATACTTGGCATTGAACCTCGAGCTCTGGAAGTTATTTCCCAATATTCATGGCCGGGGAATATTAGAGAAGTAAAAAACTGCATAGAAAGTGCGTTTAATTTTTGTGATGGAGAAATAATTGATCTGGACAATCTTAATATACCCAGTATCACAAAATCCATACCAAATGATAAACCAGCAACAATCCATACCATGGAAGATATAACCCGGCAACTGTTGTCAGAAAATTTAAACCGGTTCGGTAATGTGAAAGAGGCAGCTTATAACTTAGATATTCCTGTCAGTACATTTTATCGGAAAATGAGAAAATTCAATTTATCAAAATGAGAAAAAAATTTCAAATTGATATAATTTCTAAGAGGCTATTTTTATAAATTTTACTTTCTACAGCCTTACTGGAAAAGATTTATCGATATATCAACGGGTTAAAAAAGGCGAGCAATGATGTATAGATAATGGCATATATCTTGCTTTTTATTTGCATATTTTGCGCTATCAGATAAATATGATGATAGTGATGATTGGCCATTACATAAAAAAAGGAGAGTAGTCATGAAAATTAAAGCGGTAGTTTTAAGAGAACCGAACAAGCCTTACACAATTGAAGAACTGGAACTTGACCCCCCAAAGGAGAGAGAGGTTCTTATAAGGTATAAGTATACCGGTTATTGCCGGTCAGACTATCACCTTTTAAAAGGGGAGATTCCTATTGGTCTGCCTTTAGTAGCCGGGCATGAAGCTGCTGGTATTGTGGAAGACGTCGGCCCTGGTGTCACTAAGGTAAAAAAAGGGGACCATGTCGGTGTCACCTGGATGATCCCCTGTGGCAAATGCCCGCAATGTCTCCGCGGCAAAGGTAATATCTGCAGCGGGAATTTTGGAAATTTTCT
>Ga0164315_10000870_pt1 | contig 22038 bp, 20 predicted proteins | sample GuaBasSedimGuay6_FD_113737 | JGI IMG/M metagenome (GOLD analysis project Ga0164315, IMG submission 113737) | Subseafloor sediment microbial communities from Guaymas Basin, Gulf of California, Mexico - Guay6, Core 4569-2, 0-3 cm | ecosystem: Environmental > Aquatic > Marine > Hydrothermal vents... | reverse complement strand
GCCACCCATTGGGTGTATCAGATTGATTTTTCAGGTTTCCAATTCCCTCCAGGTAATCCAGTACTTCAATGTCTTCCTGCTTGTAATAGGGCTTCACACGAATGCCTTCATCGCTTTCCCAGACCAGTTTCTTCTGGTAATCGGCACCCTTCAGATCTGCTCTGATCTTCTCTTCCCACATGGAGGTGGTGATCTCCGGGAAGTCTTTAAACAGTTGATTAGTCCCCTCTTCTTTCATGATAGGCTAAAATTGAAGTACAAAGTAACTATTTTGAGAACATCTTAACAATGCTTTTAGTCATGATTAACATCGCTTTAAGACACAAAGGCCAGGAAATGATTCCTGGCCTTCGTTGTAAGAATATTTCCCGGTGTGCTGCTTTAGAGCGAACCGGTCATTCTGGAGGGATCGACCCACTCGTCGAACTCCACTTCGCTAAGATATTTCAAAGCCAGTGCAGCTGCTTTCAGGGTGGTCCCTTCCTTATGGGCTTTTTTGGCAATCTCGGCAGCCTTTTCGTATCCGATATGGGTATTCAGGGCGGTGACCAGCATCAGGGAGTTGTTCAGGTTCTCTTCAATCCGGTCCTGGTTGGGCTCAATTCCAACAGCGCAATTTTCATTGAAAGAGGCACAGGCATCCCCAATAAGCCGGGCCGATTCCAGAAAATTATAGATCATCATCGGCTTAAATACATTTAGTTCGAAATGGCCGTTGCTTCCACCTATGTTGATGGCTACATCGTTGCCCATGACCTGGGCACATGCCATGGTCAGTGCTTCAGCCTGGGTAGGATTTACCTTGCCCGGCATGATGGAGGAACCGGTTTCGTTGGCAGGGATGATGATCTCCCCGATACCGCAGCGCGGACCGGAAGCCAGCATGCGGATGTCGTTTCCAATTTTCATCAGGCTTACAGCCAGGGTCTTCAGGGCTCCATGGGTTTCCACAATGGCATCGTGGGCGGCAAGTCCCTCAAATTTATTAGAACCTGTTAAAAAGGGAAGATCCGTAAAGCGGGCGATGTTCCTTGCTACCAGTACGGAGTAGCCCTCCGGTGTATTGATGCCGGTACCCACAGCTGTTCCGCCGAGGGCCAGTTCGGTGAGGTGATCCAGGCTGTTGACCAATGATTTCAGTCCATGATCGAGTTGAGATACATATCCGGAGAACTCCTGTCCCAGTGTCAGGGGTGTGGCATCCATCCAATGGGTGCGTCCTATCTTGACAACATTCATATTGGCATCAGCCTTTTCTTTAAGCGTATCGCGAAGATCCTTTACTCCGGGTATGGTTATTTCAGTGAGCATTTTATAGGCTGCGATATGCATGGCCGTAGGGAAGGTATCATTGGATGACTGAGACTTATTTACATCATCGTTGGGATGGATCATGGGCTTCCCTTCACCAAGCTTATTTCCCTGAATCACATGTGCCCTGTTGGCCACCACTTCGTTCACGTTCATATTGGACTGGGTTCCGGATCCTGTCTGCCAGACCACAAGCGGAAACTGCTCGTCCAGCTTTCCCTCAATAATCTCATCACAAACTTGCATAATCTGGTATGCCTTTTCTTCAGTAAGTACACCCAACTCAAGGTTGGTAGCTGCTGCAGCCTTTTTCAGGTAACCAAAAGCCTGGACAATCTCTATGGGCATCCGGCCATCTCCAATTTTAAAATTCTCTTTTGATCGTTGGGTTTGAGCACCCCAGTACTTGTCAGCAGGGACCTTTACCTCGCCCATGGTATCCTTTTCAATTCTGGTTTTCATGATGAGTATATTTAGAGTTTAAATATACTCAATCAGAATCAAGCTGATGCAGTAAATAAAATGTTCTAGAAAAGAATCTCGATCAGGAATCGGCTTTGGCTAACATAACGGTAATATACAAGTTCCCTTCTGTATCGGATTCCACACCAACACCGCACTGGGTCAGATCTTCGAGCAGGGTCGCTTCCCCATCGGTCTGGAGTAGCAGCTCATCCAGGATCACGTCTTCATCATGGGAGGTGGTTTTTAAAACCAGGGCATTCAGGTTGTAGAAGCTATACTTATCCAGCAGGGCATCCCAGTGAACATCCAGGCCATCGGTGTTTACTTCCACCACCCCATTGGCCATTTTATAAGAATATATCTGCGCCTCTCCTACCACGAAATACTGGTGTACAAAAGGGCCATCTTCTCCTTCAGCGACCCGAAAATCCCTGATCTCCTGGTAGATCAGATTCTCAATGTTCTTGATCTGGATGTAGGGTCCTGTGTCCTTCTTGCAAGAAAAGAAGAACAAGGGAAGTATAAGTATAAGGATCAGGCGGAATTTTTTCATGATCTTCAGATTTATACTTTAGTACGAAAAGTAAAGATAAAAGGTTGCTTAGAGCTGGTCGATGTTTTCAGGTGGATCGCCCACCACGGCCTTGTACTTTCCCTCAACAATGGGCCGGTGAATCAGCTTGGGATTTTCGATCATCACTTTGATCCACTCTTCGTCATTCAGGTTCAGTCCTTTCAGCTCTTTGCGGAATACCTCTTCCTGTGTACGAACCAGGTCCCTGGGTTTTACATGGAGTTTCATTACCAGGGCGGTCAGTTCAGCTTCTGTTAAAGGCTCCTTCAGGTATTCGCGTACCTGAAGGTCCATCTTAAGCTCAGTGGCATATAGCAAACCAGCCCTGCTCTTTTTGCATCGGGGATTGTGATAGATGGTGTACATATTGATTTCTTTACAGTTATTCATCCGATTCTTCTTCTTCCTCCCGGGCCTTGTTTACCGGATCGGCATCCAGCACAAACATGCCGCGTCCATGCGTGGCAACGATAATAAGGTTTTCACGTGGGTGGATGGCCAGATCGTGTACATAAGTACAGGGAAGATCTCCCATGACTTCCCAGCTCTCCCCGGCATCTTTGGAAACATAAACTCCCACATCGGTTCCCAGGTAAAGAATATCCTTCTCATCCGGATCTTCCCGTATCACATTGACCGGCCCGGCCGGAACGTTGGCTGAGATATCTTCCCAGGTGCTTCCAAAATCGGTGGAGCGCCAGATATAAACTGCGGCATCATCATCCCTGCGCCCGGTCTGGGTCACATAAACGGTACCGAAATCGTATTTGGAGGCCACAATCCGGGAAATCCACCTTACAGGCAGAGGATCTTTACGGATATCTTCCCAGTTCTTTCCACCATCCCGGGTTCTCCAGAGGCGGCCGTCGTCGGTGCCTACATAAAGCAGTTTTGAGTTGAACTTTGATTCTTCCAGGGCGGTGATGGTTTGATAGGAAATATCACCCTGTTTTTCCGAATCATTGTACGTAAGGTCCGGACTAATCTGTTCCCAGGTTCCGCCCTGATCGGTGGACCTAAGAACATATTGAATCCCATGGTAGACAATATCCGGATTGTGGTTGGACAAGAGGGTGGGGGCCATCCACTGTCCCCTGAATTCAGGCTCATCCGGGAAGGTTGTTGGCAATACCCATTCCATATCATCGGGATAGCCTTCCACAGTGGCTTTCGCCAGTTTGCCGTAAAAGAGGGAAGCGTAGATGGAGCTGTTGTCCCGCGGATCCACCACATGGGTACTTCCTTCGGCTCCCAGGGTATATTCCCATTCAGTAGGCCTTATTTTGTCCTTGCCCCTGGAAAGGTTCACCTCAGAATAGAAGCTGTGGTGGTCCTGTACAGAGCCAAATACTCTGAAGGGTTCGCTGTTATCAAATTCCACGTTATAGAATTGAGCCAGTGGAAGTTCCTCGATCAGGTTCCTCCAGTTCTCGCCCTTGTCGTAAGAGACAGAGATGCCGCCGTCGTGGGCTGCCAGGATGTAATTGGAATTATCGGGATCGATCCACATCCCATGCTGGTCCATATGAATCTTCCCCCTGTCAGGTTCGAAAGTAGCACCGCCATCTGTGGAAATATTGATCCAGAGACCCAGGGTATAAACCCGGTTCTCATCATTGGGGTCTACGCGTATCTGGGCGAATACCCATCCATAAGTACCAGAGTGCCCCGACATATATTTCTTTGTTTCCTCGCTTAGACCGCTCACCTGTTTCCAGCTTTCTCCGGCATCGTCGGAGCGGTAGAGCGTAGCTCCTTTGATTACATCTTCTTTGGGTCGTCCATAGGAGTCCAGCTCCCCTTCTTCAGCTTTGAAGGCGACTTCATAATCATCCACAAAGGCATAGAGCACATCGGGATTGGAACGTGCCACATCGATCCCTGTGCGACCCATATATTTGGACTCAGGCAGCCCATCGCTCAGCTGTTTCCAGTTCTTTCCGCCGTTGGTAGTTTTCCAGATACCATTATCCTTGTGGGTTTCATAGGTGCGGGGATCGTTCCACTTAAGACGGGTACGTTGCCAGGTGGTGGCATAGAGAACCTCCGGATCGCGTTGGTCCATGACCAGGTCGTTGACCCCGCTCTCAGGACCTTTATATAATATCTTCTCCCAGCTTTCTCCTCCATCAGTCGTCTTATAGAGACCCCGCTCCTTGTTCTGGGTCCATTCGTGACCCGAAGCGGCCACATAGACAATATCGGGATTCTCCGGGTGGACCAGGATACGGGAGATGGTAAAGGTTTCTTCGAGTCCCATATGTGTCCAGCTTTCGCCTCCATCGCTAGTCTTCCAAACCCCGCATCCGGGATTTGAGGAACGAAAAATATTGGCTTCTCCGCTTCCCACCCAAACGATTTCAGGATTGGAGGGAGCAATGGCCAGGTCTCCAATGGTAGAGGTTCCCTGATGCTCAAATACCGGTTCAAAGCTTACCCCCTCATTGATGCTTTTCCAGACCCCGCTGGAGGCTGTGGCTACCCAGATGGTGTAGTTTTGCCCCTTGGGCCCCACTGCCTCCACATCGGTACATCGCCCGCTAATGTTGGTAGGTCCTATGAATTGCCAATGCAGGTCCTTGAAGGTGGAACTTTCGCGCATCTCTTCATGACTCTGATACATTTGTAGTTTCTTTTTGCCGCTTTCTATGGGGGATTTTACTTGCGCATTGAGTCCAAATCCTGACAAAATCATAATGCTGACCAGCAGGCAGGGAAGGAGATTTTTCGTTTTCATGGGTTCAGTGATCAGATTTGAATCTTAAAAATAGCTAAGTTTTTCTTATTTTGCCTCAAATCCATCAGTATGCAGATTCTTATTGTTGAGGATGAGGCTTCATTAATGGAGTCAATGGTCTCCTATCTGGAGATCGAGGGATTCAGATGCGAGAAGGCTGCAGATTACCACACAGCTGTCTGCGTGCTTGATAAGCATGACTATATCTGTATGCTGATCGATTTAAATCTACCAGGAGGGGATGGACTGGAGCTGGTAAAGCTTGCCAAAGAGAATCAGTCGGAATCGGGAATCATAATTATATCGGCAAGAAATACCATTGAGCAGCGCGTGGAAGGTCTTGAGGCAGGAGCAGATGATTACCTGGTAAAACCTTTCCACCTCTCTGAGCTGGTGGCCAGGGTGCATTCTGTGGCCCGACGCACCCGCATGAAAGGAGGCGAGGTACTTAGCTTTGGAGTAATCAACGTCCATCCGGAGGAGCATACCTGTTTTGTTAACCAGAAGCAAATTGATCTGACCCGGAAGGAACTGGATATGCTTATGCTCCTGATGGCAAATCGCAATCGGGTGGTTACCAAGGAAAGCATTGCCGACTACCTTTGGGGGGAGTATGGAGGAGGATATGGATCCTACGATTTCGTCTATACACACCTGAAAAATCTTAGACGAAAACTTCAGGATGCCGGTTGTCCCGATTATGTGCAAAATATTTATGGTATCGGATATAAATTTTCCCTCGATAAGAGCCCATGAAACTGTTAACTAAGTCGTCACTGCTGATCGCTACACTCTCCCTGTTCCTGTTTTTCTTCATGGGGATCATTTTCTTTCAGGTGCTTAAAAATATGAGTATTTCTGATCTGAACAGGGAACTGAGTGATTTGAAGGAATTGGTGGTGGATTATCTGGATGATGATATGGCTTATGAGGTCGAGGCACTTCCCGGGATCGATTCTCTGTCCGTTAAGGCGGTGGTGAGTCCTGAGCGAGTCGAAGAGACTTTTGGGGATACCCTGATGTATGATAGCAGGGAAGACCAGTTTAAAACCTACCGCTACATCCAGTTTATGACCGATATCGAGGAGGAGGTATTCCTGGTAAAAATCTTCAAATCTACCACTCCAACGGATCAACTGGTGGAACGGGTTACACTGATGATGACCCTTATGGTGATCCTGTTTCTGGCGGGAATATTTATTCTTAACAGATTCATATTTGCCTCTCTGTGGAAAGATTTTTTTGAAGCGATTGAAAAGTTAAAGCAATTCGAAACAAGCAAGGAACCTGTAATTCTGGGAGAGCAGGATATAGAAGAGTTTGAAGAACTGAGGCAAGTACTTGAGCTTATGACCCGGCGCCTGGCCAAGGACTATAAAGAGCTGAAGGAGTATACCGATCATACCACGCATGAACTCCAAACTCCCCTTGCCGTAATCAAGTCCAAAACAGAACTCTTAATACAGTCAGAAAACCTGGGTGCGAGTGAGATGAAATGCCTGCAGGCAATCAATACCAGTGTTAATCAATTATCCAGACTCAACTCAACATTGACTTTGATTACACGTATCGAAAACAGGCAATTCACCGAAAAAGAGAAGATTAAACTGACCGAATTACTGGACAGGCACCTGGAACTATTGGACGAACACATAGACCTGAGAAAAATCAAGGTGGAAAAGCGCTACCGGGATGAGGGACTGGAACTGCTCATGGATCAGGGTCTGGCCGATTTGCTGATTGCCAACCTCCTGAAAAATGCCATCGTACATAACATAGAGGGGGGTGCCATTGTTCTGGAAACCCGGCCCGGTAGCCTGCTTATTAAAAATGACGGTCCTCCGCTGGAATTTAACCAGGAGGAACTATTTACACGCTTTGTCAGGGACACCAGGCGGAGCGGTAATTTTGGTCTGGGTCTGTCTCTGGTTAAAAAAGTATGTGAAACGTATAATTTTTTAATAGACTACTCATATGATAATCAGCAACATATGTTTAAGGTGACCTTTTTGGATTAATTTCTTCAGAATATCTTCAGATTCCTGTTTTATGTTTGTTTAGAAGTTATCAAGGCAATGATAACAACATAGCTAAATTGGAATAAAAGAACCATCTGGGGGGAAAACGGGTGGTTTTTTTATATTTACAGCTCTTATGATCTACTCATTTGCTTTCAAGATTCATATAGTGATCAGTACGATTACCATGCTGGCCGGCATCGCAACCATCGCAATGTCTGTTCAGGGCTTAATCAGCAAGCGTGACTACGGCCGGGGTGATTCCGGGATCTCTATTGCCTTCAACGTAGCACTCTATTTTCAGCTGATTCTGGGATCCTTAATCTATTACCTGCTTCGAACATCCCTGGAAGGACCTATGTGGGAGGTGCCCGATACCCAGAATGATGCTTCTCTAAGGTTCTGGGCCATAGAACACATTGCTCTGATGATCTTTGCATTATTCCTGACACAGTTGGGCAGGGCCTTTATTAAAAAATCCAAAGGATCCTTCAGGAAATTCAGAGCCTCTCTATTCTATTTTGGAGCTTCGCTGTTACTGATCCTTTTCTCGATGACGATGGCACTTACCCGTTAGCCTCTATTTTCACAGTTAGCTCAGATTGGCTTTTACGTGTTCGATCATCCAATCCACAATCTTTTCATAATCATAATCAGGCAAACCGTTTTCCCATTGTTCCAGGGAATAGATCCCTTTGAAGCCTCCTTCCTCCATGATCCTTACACAGCGGTCGAAGTCAAATCCGATATGTTCGTAGTTCTCATCATAGCCATGGGTTTTGGCTGATACCAAACGGACATAGGGAGAAATCATCTCCAGGGCCTCGAACATATCAATGGGTTCGGGGTAATTACCGAAATCGGCCAGCAGGCCGAAATAATCCTTTCCAACTTCCTGTGCCACCCTCAAATGATTTTCAGGTACCGACATCAGGTCGTAGTGATTCTCGGAAAGCAGAGTAATGCCCTTGGACTTTGCGTATTTCACCAGTTCCTTCGTGGATTTGATTCCCTCCTCCAGGGAATGCTGCATAAAGCTGCCCCTTACCATTTTGCTTCCCAATGCTGCCCCAACATCGATCCATTCTTTGATGTCCTGGACGGCCAGGGCAGAGTTACCTTTCTCCGGGTTGGACATGTCCTTGCCCGGTGTGTCCGCCTGGATATTGATCAGTGAACATTGGTTTTTGTCCAGAGCCGCTTTCAGGTCCTTCAGGTAGGAAGGTGACCTTGACTCGAAATGTTCCGACCAGAATTCTGGCTGGTAGATTCCGAAACGGTCCCGGAAAAACTCGGGAATCTTTTCCAGAGTGAGTATATCACCAACGGCATCCGGGTTGGTACTGAGGAAACGGGTCCGGAAGGTGACAGTGGTCAGACCGATTCGAGCCATGGTGTCAGATGGGCTGCAGCCTGACAAAAGCGAGGGTCCGGCCAGGAGGGCTCCGGAGGCCATCCCGGAAGTACGTAGAAAGTGTCTTCTCTTCATGTTATTGGGTTTATTGCTGTGCATTCAATTTTACTTAATTTTCCCGTTTTCCTACACTGACTTTTTAGATTCGAAAGAAAACCCCGATCATATGATAGCTCAGGAAATAAGTATCATCAAAGTCCCCTTCCAGGATATAACTAAGTTCTGCTTCTCTTTTAAATAGCTTGAAATCGGCGCCCAAATAGAGCCGGAACTTTTGGAGCTCATTCTCACCAAGCCGGAAATATAATTCAGCGGCGGCATATGGGGTCATCTCCTTTATGAGCTTATAATCTAGCATCAGCTTGTTCCGCAGATAGTCCTTACTCTTACCTTGCTGTGTTTCTGAATGCTGATATCGTAGTCTATACCTCAACCTGACACCGTTATCAAATCGTTTAGATTTGACTTTTGTTTCAGCCGTATATCTCATTTTATCACTAAAAGGCGAAAGTGAATTTTCGCTTATTCCTAAGGGCTCCAGGGAATATCGGAATGAGCCTGCGATTGAAAGCTGTTTGATTATTTTGTATTCCAGACCAGCCTGCGTAACGATATAAAATGGATTTTGACCGACGAATGATTTCCTTAACTGGAGTTTGCTCAGGAACTCCACCTTTGGGAGTATCATCCTGTCAAAGTCAATTCCTGTGCGTAGCTCCTGTGCCAAAAGCCGAAAACAAGGTGTCAATGTGATCCCAAGCAGCAGATATATTCTGATGATCCTTTTCATCGGCATACAATTAGTTTCCCAGAATGGACCTGGTGATCAAAAATCACCTGGATAATGTACACTCCCTGATCAAGTTTGTGGTTGATGGATACCCTGTCGACAGCGGTAAACAGATCTTGCCGGACCTGCATGCCGCTTGCCGAAAAGATATTTATAGTAACATGCTCCGCTAGCCAGGGAAGCCTCAGATTAATCAAATCACTTGATGGGTTTGGAAATATGGAAATGGATCCCCCGAAAATGTTATGAAGCTCATCATAGATTGTCAGAGGCCGTTGGAATGCAAATGCCCTCAGCATTTCAACATTAGAGATCCATGATCTATAGTCCTCAGGCCTGTCCCACCTGTAACTATGCTCAGATACCAGTGGTTGATAATGTTTCTGATACTCGTTAATCTGGCCTACCACGGTTTCCGGATTAAAAGTTTCTTTCATAAGGAATAGAAACCTATTGTGAAAGTAGTCTCTGAAATCAGGATTCTGGAGTAAACGACTCAGTATATAGGTAGTGTGAGCGGGATATTGCTGATAACCATCGACGGCATCGATATGGTCAGACATCTGATTTGAGAATGTCTGTCGCATGGCTCCATCCAGGTCAAAAAAGAAGTACCTCCATTTGGATGTGTCACTTTGGATTCTCCAGGTTTTATAATTATTATCCGGGAAGTCGGTATTGGCCAAATAAAAATGAGCGATAAAAAAATCAGAAAGGTTTTCAATATCAAACCAGTCCCCTATTTTTTTAAAGAACAATTTGTCCTGGGGATCGCATATTGACAGACTATCAATTAGTCTGTCATAGGCTTTCGTGCTACCTTCTTCCAACAGTATCCCCTTATCATTATAGGAAATAATGTCAATGTTTATGTTTTCAAGATCATAGTTGTTCTCCACATAATATTTGTCCTGTCTTTCCCTGATGTTATAGATTCCCCAGTATTCGCCATTAATAAGAACAATGGATGTTTTGGTAGCACAATAGTCAAGCTTAAGGTCCTGAACCAATGAATGGCACAATTCATCTTTTAACAATGTGCCCGACCATTCCCTCGATCCCCTGAGTAACAAGGTCTTAAAGGAAGTCAATGATGATTTTTGTGGGAAGAAGGGATATTTAAATTCTTCCGCACCATAACTTTCCCTGGCATACAGCCGCAAGGATTTTTGGTCTGAACCTCTGCTTGCGCCACCGTGGATACGCATGCCGGCATCCTGATCAATGACAAGCTGTCCGATGGAGTCAAAGATCTCAATATGAACCGGCCGCTCCCATTCTTTCCCATGTTGTGCATAGTTAATGTGCTTGCCTTTCAAATAAATCCCTGTTTCTTCGTCGAAAAGGTTGTCAGGATCCGTAATAATTGAAACAACCGGGACCGGGTAATTCATGTTGCCCGAGGCATTGATAGAGTATGTATTGGAGATCACCTTGCTTGCGGGGCAACCTTCACTTATCACAACAGCCCGCAGTATGTTTGCTTTGGAGATCAAGTTGCCTGGCTTGTAGTTGGGATCGCCAAGATTAGCAAAGCGATTCTCTTCTAGATTAATGTCCTTGAGGATGATTGAATTGTCGTAGGGCGTAGATCTTTCGTCGGGTGAACTGCCATCCAATGTATAATAGATTTTGTTAGGCCCATGCTTATTAAATAGCTGCAATGTAAGTTGTTGCTTGCTTGAGCCGCTTGGATGGGATATCCATAAACTATCCCTTAAATATTCAATTTCCTTTACTTCGGCCGAATTATTTGAAGTTCCGGGAGTAGGAGTGAGTATTCGCAATACATTTGAGCCATCAGGCCAGCGGCCCAATGAGGCATCTGGTGGAACGCATTGCGGATCTATCCGGTCCAGTAGCCTGCCACTCCAATCCATCAGAATCACAGGTTCTTCCATTAGTTTCAGCTTGAAATCGGTATGCCACTCATGCGTGGAATATTTATTCTTTCCGGAAGCAAAAATAAGTATGACCGAATCAGGAGCAAGATCATGATTTGGCAATTTCCAGCCGATACTTGTAGTCGAATCATCCGTAAGTTGATACCCCCTCAGATTTATACTTCTACTACTTATATTGATGATCTCTATCCAGTCGGGGGAATCATTGTCAGCATCGTTAATAGTGATTCGATTGCTATACTGAGCTTCATTGATTTTCAAATCCTGTGCAGATCCGTCCGGGATTAGAAGGATTGGGATTAAAAGATGCAGCCACGGTATGAACCTGATTGTTCTCATGACTAGTCCCTTATGACTCCAAAACTTAGCTGAAGCATATCATAATGTGCTAGTGAAGTAAAATCACTGCTGCCAAAAATCTGGTAATTTACCTTCGCAGAAATATGAGTGATGGACCATTGAAAGAGTATTGAATACTTTTGCTTTAATGAAATTTTCCTGCCCATTCCTGCAGAGAAAAAGATACCCCCGTCCATCGAATAATCAGATGGATAGTTCGCAGTATTGAACCAGGCGACCACCCCTCCCAATTGAAACCGTATCACCGGAGAATTCCTGTTATTTTTCTTATAAGCAAATGCCTCTGCATAAATGGGAATGAAGTTTTCATTCATTAATGAGATGTACCCTGTACCAAGTCCAGCTTCAAAACTTTTCGATACCTTATAATTCAGCGTGAACTGAACACCAACTCCGGGATCATATACAAAATGGTCATTGTAGAACTGCCCTCCAAAAATGTACGAAACATCCAACCTGCTTGACAAAGGCCCGTTTCCGTCAGTTTCTGATTGCTCCTGGGAAAATACATATGCTTCCTGAGCAAACAAGATTAGAATAATGTATATAATTCTATTTTGCTGCATTTAAGATGTTTTATCTGAGTGAAGCTTTGCTCAGTACATGCTCGGGAATCTCCACATCAAATATAATATCTTCCACGATAAATTCCGTCCCCGCACCCTTTTTTAGCATATCCTTGAAGGTGATTTTTCCGGGATACCAGCGTGATCCATGTTTGGTGATGTTGGATAACTCTGTTTTTTTCAGAAGCTTTCCGCTCTTTGCATAAAGTTCTTCTTTAAGGGGAATATAACGCAACTTATCCACCCAGAGTTTGCGCATCTGGTAGGCCACATCTTCCGATGTTGCTGTCATCTCCACAATCCAGCAGTCGGTTTCACCAATGATTTCTGATTCTACAACCACCGCATCATATACATCACTCAACTTCTTATCATCCATCATGTCCTCGTAACTCAGGTCAGAGCCCATGACCGATTGCCGCAACATATGCCCGGATATCTGTATGGTGCGGTCGGTGGAGGGGGAGAAGATCCAGAGTTTGTCCTCCAGTTTTAGCATCTTGGTTCCCTTCTCGCGGGCAGGAGCCAGGTATTCGGTAAAGGAATCTGTGCCTTCCGACCAGCTTTCCGACTCTACTGTCCTGGAGCTGCGCGGACCATGTATGACCATTTTGGATTTCACGTACCTGGTATCGGAAGACATGTTTGCGTCTATCTTGTCCAGGACTTCCTTACCTGAAGGCTGTGCCCATAATGCACATGTAAATAGTAGCATTATGGCTGTTATCTGTATTGTATATTTAATTCGTGTCATGCCTGTAGTTCTTTAAAGAGTTGTGCAGTTTTCCTTTTGAAGATGCCGATGCCAGCCAGGGCAGTACCCAGGGCAGTGGCCAGTATTCCGGGAATAAAGCCGATGTAATATGCGTCTGTTGTAATCCTGGCTTTCATTACGCCCTGCATCATCATGGTGGAGTTTTGCATCATGCTCCCAATGTCTATGCCCTTGCTTAGAAGAGATGCAAAAAAGAGGCCAAACGCGGTACCTACTACCGAACCGGCGAAGCCAATAAAAAGTGATTCGGTAATCAGACTGCGATAGATATGACGTTTTTCTTCCCCGAGGGCGATACGAAGTCCCATTTCTCCATAGCGACGAAGTCCGCCCAGCAATCCGGAATTCCAGAGTACTATAGCCATGGCGACCAAGAATATGCCAATGATCAGAGTTTTAAAGTAATCCACCATGTCCAGGTACATGGTCATGGTTCCCTGTTCTCTGAGGGTCAGCATCACAGGTGAGAATTCATCTTCGCTGCTGTACTTTTCATTGAATGAGCCTGCCACGGCGTTGGCTTGAAGCTCATCGTATTCCCCTTCTGGAAGGTAACCCAGGATCTCTCCTGTTGCATCCTGCATATCCAAAGCCATACGCACACTGTTGATATCGGCTACCATACCGCCGCGGTCCAGAGCAGCGGCCCCGAATTTAATGGTACCACTGACAGTGAAGTTGGTGATGGACATGGCGCCATACATTGTTGTACCGATAAGCGTTACCGGGTCGCCAGGTTCTAGCTCCAGCTTGGTGGCGAATTCATCGCTCAGAAGAATCTCCTCCGGAGACTGGATCATACGGCCCCTGACAAGAGATTTCTCAAGGTTCAGTCTTTCTGCTTCCTTGCTATCAGGAGAGAGCAGGTCTATGGCCATTCCTCCACCCGGACCCTGGGCCCTGGTATCACCATTCTCATCAGGTGCGTCCACAAGTCCCCCGAATTGTATCCGTTCCACCCATTCCATTCCAGGGTAGTCGACTAATAAATCCTGCAGGAGCTCATCGGTGCCCAGCAGGGCCAGGTCATTGGGTTTCTGATCCACATTTTCATTGTACGCCTTACTCATGATCTTGACATGACCGGTTGCAAATTTTGCATTGAAAACAATCATATCGCCCAGCACGCCGGTTACCCAGCACTGCATCAGGACCACCAGTGTGACCCCGATGGCCACCACCAGGATGGGCATCAGACTCCTGGAGCGGTCCCTGAACAATCCTTTTATATAAAATCGTAACATGGTTTTTATTTTTATGATTAGATAATCTTGCCCCGTATGGCATCATTTGGATTCATCTTACTGATCTTCCTGGATGGCATATAAGAGACAATGGTTGTGGCGATCATCACCAGAATAATAGTTCCAATGATCAGGGCCAGGCTGTAGTAGGGATACATGTGTTCTGCTGCAGCCATGCCAAAGTCATCGGTGCCTTCCGGCATTTTTATTCCGGTTTTGGTGGTCCAAAGGAGCAAGGGGAAGCCATACAATGCACCCAGCACGACGGCCAGGATGGCATGCATTCCTCCTTCTACGGTGAAGATTCCCACCACCTGCTTCCGGGTCATCCCCATGGCAATATAGGTGCCGATTTCACGCTGGCGACGAAAAATGGAAAGCACCTGTGTATCGAATATGGCCAGAAGGGCCAGGGCCAGGATAATAAGATAGAACACTGAACCTCCCACCGTCTTTGACTTGATCATTTCTTCCAATGCTTTGAAGAGGAAATCGTGGCCCTTGAACTCCCATCCGGAAATGGAGGTCCCTTCCCCGGGACTCTTATCGACTACCACCAGGGAGGCTTCCCCGGACATGCCGGTAATTTCCTGCAAAGTGCTTAGCGGGATCCAGACCTGTCCCTGGTCCACAGCAGGTACGGCTGTCTTAAAGATTTCAGCGATTTTCAAATCTGTGGCATCAAAGGTACCGTTCACATCCCGCCACCTGATCAGGAGCTTATCCCCAATTTCCAGTCCGGCCGCCTTGGCCAGGCGGGTTCCCACAATGGCTGTGATTTCATCTGAATCCGGATCCAGTAAATCGGTGGGTATGGAAAGAAGTTTCTGACGTGTGTCGATTCCTTTCAGCAAGGCGCCCATCATCCTTCCCTCAGGATAGATGGTGGCCTGGGTAATCAGGATCGGAACGGCCTTGCCTTCTGAAACACTTGCTTCCAGTTCAGCAGGAACGGGGGCATGGGCATCAGTCAGTGTCATGGCATCATAGGGGTCATACTCTGTCTGCCAGTATTGTCCCTCTGCCACTTCCCAGGCGATGGTTTCGATCCGGGCCTGCCGGTCCCAACCCTGGTAGAGTCCGTTCATATAGATGATCAACACATAGGCCAGGGAGAGGACAAAGACAATCAGCAGTGTCCGCAATCCTGCACCTACGAGGTTTTTATATGCTAGTTTTAATGCGATCATGGCTCGAAGTTTATTTCTTGATATTTTTATCTGAAACCACCTTGCCATCCTCCAGAGTGATGATCCTTCTCAGGTACCCGATGACCTTTTCGTCGTGGGTGGCAAATACAAAAGTGGTTTGCAGCTCCTTGTTCAAGTTCTCCATGGTCTGGAGAATGTGGTGAGAATTCTCAGCATCCAGGTTGGCGGTAGGTTCATCGGCTAATACCAGGTCAGGCTTTTTCACCATGGCCCTGGCTATGGCTACCCGCTGACTTTCTCCGCCGGATAGTTGAGGAGGCTTGGACTTTACCTTATCGCTTATACCTACCCATTCCAAAGCTTCCAGAACTGCTTTTTTCCGTTCGGCTGCCGGGGTCTTCAGCAGGAGCAGCGGGAATTCCACATTCTCAAAAACTGTATATACCGGCATCAGGTTGTAGGTCTGAAAGATGAACCCGATGTGTTTCTTTCTTAACATGGCCGACACCCTGGGATTCATCTGGTCCGAGGCAGTTCCCAGAACATTGGTATGTCCCTTTGTGGGCGAGTCCAGCGAGCCAAGGATGTTCAGCAGGGTGGTTTTCCCAGATCCACTGGGACCCACAATGCCTGAGAACTCTCCTTTTGCGAAGGTGAGGTTAATTCCGTTCAGGGCGGTGAATTCGCCCCCACCAATGGGAAAACTCTTGATCAGACTTTCGATGGTGATGATACTTCCGTTTTTCATTACTTCCTGTTTTATATGGTAGTTTTTAATGATTAAATACAGCCATTAGCTGGAACCCCCAGCCTCCGTAAAGGCTCGTACGGGGATCCACATTATAGAGGGAATAGGTTTCCGGATTCCAGAAGCCCATGACATAAAAGCTCCACTTATCGTAGGCAACAGTCCAGTTGATAAAGCGGTAAAAACCGTTGTTGGTAAAGTCGTAGAAAACCATGGCACTTACATTATGAATAATGCTGACCGGGTAGGAGGCGGACAGTAGTCCGAATACTACTCCCTCTTCATTGGCGAAGGGCTGCTCTCCCTGCAGGTAAGCAAAGCCTTCGCCCATCATATTTAAACCGTTTCCCAGGTTAAAAGTGTAGTCCATTCCCACATTGAGCATGGTTTTGTATTGCTGTTCGGTGAAGCTCAGATCCTGATGAATCAGGGAAATTTCGGTCCAGAGTCCAACCACCAGGTCCATCTTAGCGTCCAGGGCTATGCGGTTTTCCGGGGCCTGCATTCCCTGGGTGATGGAATCGGGCAGTACCGCAGTTGGATCGGCAGTACGGTGGTGGTAGGTAAGGGCCACTTCCCCGGTATAAAGTGGAAGCTGGACGCGCCCGCCATATTCAATGCTGTTTTTTAGGGAGGGGAGCAACTCCCAGCCTTTGATTTTATCCTCACCATAGAGCCCCCAGAGCCAGATATTGGCATTGTTTAGGAAGTAGTAGCGTCCAAGCAAGCCATAGACTCCATCGGTAAGCTGAAGCGGATCGCGGGGATCAATGCGGTCGAACCACATCAGGGGCCGGAACATCTGGGCCGATCCAAAATTGATCTTCTGTAATCCGGCTCTTAACTCAAACTGATCCCCCGAAAAGCGCAGCCACATGCGATAAGGAGAGAGCTCTTTATCCAGAGTAGTGCTGTCGCCCTGCCACATGGAACTGCCCCAGATATTGGCGGAGAACTTACCATCAATACTGTATTTGCCAGCAGGAAGGGAGAACGAGAGCTCGGGAATGTACCTGAGCCCCACCTGGGCCTGGAAGGGCTCAGCAGGATTAAGGGTAGTCCACCCGATGGCCTGACCCTTGAAACCCAGTGACTGTGCTCTTACAGTTCCGGTATGCAAGAGGAGGGCCACGATTGTGACCAGCAATAGGCCATATTTTATTCCAGCAGGTTTCATGTATGTACTTCCCTGTTCAGGATTCCGTAAAAGAGAAAATTGGTGATCTCCATCACCAGGTCCTGGGGCTCGTCGTACATATTAATCAAGACATCATTCTGGGCCATTTCCACCAGGTGGTTCATCATATATATGATAAATTCGATCTTCAAATCTTTTCTGATATCGCCATTTTCCTGGGCTTTCCTGAAGTCGTCGGTGAACATCTGCATGCTCTCTCCGGATAACTGTTGAAGGTAGCTGATCATCTCCGGATCGTCGGCCTGCACATAATCTCTGAAAAACTCGCTGCTCATGGTTTCAATCTGCTCGCTTTTTAAATGGATCAGGGCTACCACTTTTTCAGGGTAGGGAATCTCACTGGCCATTATTTTCTTGTATTTGCTGAGCGACTCCTGAAGTATATCATTCATGATGATCTTCACCAGATCGATTTTGTTGGTGAAGAATTTGTAAAAGGTCATTTTGCTGATTCCGGCTTCTTTACACACCTCTTCAATGGTGACTCTTTTAAAACCGAACTTCCAGAACAGCTCCTTTCCTGTCTTCAGGACAAGCTCCCTTTTCGGATGTGACATATTGTCCATAACTGTACGATATATGTAAAATGAAACGTAATTCGTACAAATATAAGATAAAAAGTGTACGAATGTCAAGAAAAATCGTAAAAATCGTACACCCGGGCATAAAAAATCCCCGTCTGTGTGTTTTCAGACGAGGATCTAAACTATTGAAAATCTTAGCTATTCTCCGCTTTTCCCGTAGTTTGGTAGCGCTCTGGCACTGGGATCATTTACGTCGCAGTTCTCCCACTCCTTGTTGGGCATCCAGAAATCGGCCACTGTCTTTGAGCGCCCTGGGAAATGCGATTCAAAAATATCGCGATACATGAGCGACTCTTTGGATATAGGTGTAGCATGTGTGTATTTGAGCTCCGCATCCATCAGGTCTTCGTCGCTATACATTTCTTCGGCATAAGCCTTCAGGCTGTCCACCACACTATGTCCCACTGCATCAGAAAATGCCGCTTTTTCTCTGTAAAGAATATCATGGGGAAGGTAGTCTCCCTCGAATGCTTTACGTAAAATGTATTTCCCAACCCCGGTAAAATTCATCTTCTTCTCGGGTGGGATGCTCATCACATACTTCACAAAATCAAGGTCCCCAAAAGGCACTCTGGCTTCAAGTCCGTTGGATGATATGCTGCGGTCGGCCCGCAGTACATCGTACATATATATTTCTTTTAACCTTTTTTCAGCTTCCTCCTGGAATGCTGAAGGTGAGGGAGCAAAATCTGTATACTTATACCCGAAAATTTCATCACTGATTTCCCCGGTCATGAGCACCTTGATATCTGAATTTTCTCTGACGTACTTGCTCACCAGGAACATGCCCATGGACGCCCGGATAGTGGTGATGTCGTAAGTTTCAATATTATAGATCAGAGTGCTCAGGGTATCAAAAATATCCTGTTTGGTAAAGAGTACTTCTGTATGATCAGCACCAAGGTAATCGGCCACAATACGTGCATATTTTGTATCTATGGGATCTTTGTCTATACCTACAGCAAAGGTACGGATAGGTTTATCCATCATCCGTGCACCGATAGCACACACCAGGCTGGAATCGAGTCCGCCACTCAAAAGAAATCCCACAGGCACATCGGCATGTAAACGTTTCTCTACCCCTTTGGTCAGCAAATCATTGATATGCTTATATACCTCCTCTATCTCATGATCCACATATTCATCCACCTTGGCAATATCCGTGTAGCATATAAATTTTTCTCCATCGTAGATGTGTCCCGGAGGGAAGGGTCTAACGACCTCACAAAGCTCACTCAGGGCTTTCATTTCACTGGCAAACATAATCTTGCAGTCCGATGCATAGCCGTAAAACATGGGACGGATTCCCACCGGATCCCGGGCAGCATAATATTTGTCCACCTCGGCATCATAGAGAACGCAAACAAACTCAGCATCCAGACGACGCGCTGTTTCTTCCATCCCTAATTCCATAAACATGGGGATAATCACTTCACAATCGCTTTCCGATTGAAAGGTATAGCGATCACTGTACTCTTCCATCAGGCTTTTGTAATTATATACCTCCCCGTTTGCCACAAGGTGCAGCTGCTTATGGATTAAGGGTTGGTTTCCCTCATCTGAAGTATCAATAATTTTCAGGCGGTGAAAGCCCATCCATCCCTTGTCGCCCAGATCACAGGCCACTGAATTGTCGGGCCCCCTGTAGCTTATTTTTTGAAACTCGCTGACCACACTTAGCCGCAACATCTTGTCTCCACCCGTATAAACTGAAAATCCACACATATTTTAAAGTATTTGTTACGAATTATTACAAAATAGGCTTCAAATATATAAATATATAATATAATAAAGCAAATATGTAACAAATGATATTAAAATAGCTCTGATATGTTACAAATCGTAACAATTAACACAGATTTTAACAGTTTAATTGATAATCTGAAAGGAGCTTGTGGAGTGTTATGGCTTAAAGATTAAATTCCAACTCCTGATCTTTCGCTTTTAAGGAGGAGTAATTCACCTTTACGGTGCCTTTCCCTGAAATCAGGAACTGGTATTCCAGCTTCCCGAAGCCTGGTATGTGTATGAACTGAATTTGAGGCTTGTGTTCTTTGTAAACAGCCTGATTCATATGCTTATCCCTCAGCTCGCCACCCGCAACGACACTAATGGAAGATCCTGTTACCTTCAGTATATCTTTGCGGTGCGACTTATTTTTCATGGATTGGTAGGTCTGGGAGGGTATAGCATTATCATTTACCAGACGGATCCTTACCTGGTACAGATTTTTCCCAATCTTCTCTTTGTCCATTAGCTCTACCTTAATTTCCGGAGTTTGTGTTGCTGAAAAGATAACGGCACTTGCATTTCTGTGCACCAGATCCTGGAGCATAAATGGATGGGGTAGCCTGGAGCTCATTTTGGTCCATCCACCAATCTCAATCTCGCCATAAAGAGGATGATTGAAGGCTGTCCATGGTTTGTATAATTCCCCCTGGGTCACATGATCATTGAAGAGCATACGCTGATGACTGGCGTCCTCCTTACCCTGCTGCTGGGTTCGTTCACCTGGCTTAATCAGGTTCTCATTCAGGGTATAAGTTTCTGATGAAGATTGAAACAACTCTCCCACAAAACCATAGGATCCTATGATGTTACTTGTGAAACCTGTAAAGTCGCCATAGGTAGCATATAGGTCTTTCCAGAGTACTAAATATTCGTATCCCGGAGTTATCATCTCACTATGATCCCCCAGGTAATCATATACACTCAGATCGGCTGAAGGAAACTCTGACTCATCTTTGGTAGAGGGTCCTCTCAGGAACATTCCTCCTGCATTATGAAAAGCCCAGACTACTATTACATTAGGTCTGTCGAGCAGGTAGTTTGAAATGGCTTTAAGCCCTGTCCCCGATAGCGGATAATACCCAGCTCCACCCTGGATATAGGCAGGTTTCCAATTGTAGCCCCAATTCCTGTTTGGGTCAACATAACCCTCGGTATCTTCATTAATCCTGCCATCCCCGTCGTTATCAATTCCTTCTCTTCCCAGGAGGATCCATTCCCCTTTTTCACCGGGCTCCACCCTGACCATCAGTCTTGGATCGTAGGGATCGGTGCGATGGGTGCCATTGGGATCCCTTTTCCTCATATTACATATATTTCCATCCCCATCCAGATCATCATAAAAGTCTTCATCGAACAATCCGTCTCTGTCATCATCCTTGGGCCTTCGAATACTTCGGTTTGAACTGGATGTGTTGGCATCTTCAAGAAAATGATACCTTCCATCCACATTTACGACCGGGAGAATATAAAAACTGTTTTTATCCACCAGGGACGTGATTTGCTCATTTTCCCCGTAGCGGGTAAGCAATCTATTGGCCAGGTAAAGACATACTTCACCAGCCTGAATCTCATTTCCATGAATATTACCGTCCACATAGACTCCGGGCTTAGACAAATGATCGCCCGTCTTGGGATTCGAAATGGTCAAGGCATAGATGGCCCTGTCCTCTTCACTGTATCCCACAAGATCCAGGGAGCTAAGCTCAGGATATTTCTGGTGAAGAGCCTGCATGGCTTCATTCACCTGGTCGTAACTGTAATATCTATCAAACCTCAGGGGTACCTCAATTTCCTGACCGAAAAGCGATCCTGAAACCATAAGCCCAAAGACGAAAATAAATATGAAGCTCTTTTTCATGATGCTATCCTCCTATATTAATTGTTTGAAGATCGTGACCGGCAGTCTTGCTTTCCAGTCTTAGTTCGATATCCCCAGTTTTTTCCATTTGTATGATCAGTGTTGTCTTTACCCGTGATTTACCACCAATACGGGGAATGGGCGTTCTTTTGTAGCCGGAAATGAATTTCACTTGCTCTCCTTCAAGGGTGAGGACTGCGGGTGCAGGTTGCCTGTTCCTGCTGCCCATATCTGTGGGAAAGGGAATAAATGCCCTGTTCTCAACCCAGATATCCAGTTGATATATACCATTGCCCTTTGCAGTAGTAAGCGTTTCATAGATATGTAAGTCGGGTAATTCTCCCGCCAGCTTCAGGATCCAGGGAACCTGAAGATTTAACAGTGAATCTGCCCATTCATAGGGAGGGGTAGTGCAGGAGTAGGGTACAAACCCACCAATTTCAACTTCACCCAGTGTAGGATGATCATAGGCTTCCCACTTTGCAAAACCTGAATTGCCGGGCTGACTATCCACAAAGTCAAGCATAGCCTCATCAACACTTCCGCTATC
>Ga0164315_10000868_pt1 | contig 22062 bp, 51 predicted proteins | sample GuaBasSedimGuay6_FD_113737 | JGI IMG/M metagenome (GOLD analysis project Ga0164315, IMG submission 113737) | Subseafloor sediment microbial communities from Guaymas Basin, Gulf of California, Mexico - Guay6, Core 4569-2, 0-3 cm | ecosystem: Environmental > Aquatic > Marine > Hydrothermal vents... | reverse complement strand
TTTTTTGAAGAAGTCCATTTTAACCTCTTACAGAAACACATTTAGCATCAACATTAAAATCACAAGTGTTACACTCTCCAGGAGAATGCTGGTGTGATTTAGCAGCATTGCAAATTTTTCGATGTTGGCAAACTAAACGTTTATTACACCAAACATTACCACCATCAGAAAACGCACTTTGAGTTGCAGTTTGAATTGCTTTAAAATCTTTCACATACAATACCTCTCAATTTAAGTTAGTAGTTAATAGTTATATCTATATTAAATAATAAAAAATAAAAGGCTCCCATAAAGGCAAACCCTTCATGAAAACTTTAATGACTACCATGTAGACTTTCGGTTGTCATGTAGAACCCGCTTTTCTTTCGGTATAGGTGGTGCAAAGACCACTGTCCGAACAGCACCTTCACGATGCTGAGATAATATTATTGGCTCTGGTTTTGGTGCATACTGTAATTTTTCCTGCTTCAATTGAAACTCCTTTATACTACATGTTTAATGGATAATCCAGTAGCCAAAATGCCACTAGCCAATATTAAGAACCGCATTGGTCCAGGTACTGCATATACCAACACACTCGTTGATATGATTGTACTTAAAGTTATCATCGCATTCCCCCCATAATATATAGTCCAGGTAACCAAATGGTAACCCTATTGATGATCATATCTATATATTATGTTGGAATAGTAGATAAATAAATAAAAAACACAACAACAAAAAAGCATAATAGCCGATGCCAAATATCCGAAGATACCAGTCCACCACACATAGGCGTCTTTCTTGTTATACTATTAATATCTATATAAGATATTTGAAAAAAAACCAAAAAAAATATAAGAAGGTGATGGATTTTCCGGTCCATCACCTCCAAGAGCCATACCGGATTTAGCTCTGGAAGAGGAGATACAGATGTAAATAATACATCCTATATAAACACGATAGAGCAAAGACTATCATGACGGCTCTTCAAGTAAAAAAATGAGGACTTCAAGTATCGTGTGACATCGATACTTGCATCCTCTGGCCTTAACGACCATACTCAATTAAGAGCAACCTCGGTTCACAGGGTGACGTTAAAACCAGCGAGTGGCAGGTTTTAAGATCGATTGAACTCGAAAGGATTTTTGCGCCACGTTAGAAGAAATGATTGTCACATTCTACTAGGCATAATAATATACAGGGCGATTATGCGGCGAACCGGAGCAATTGTCACATAACTCGGGTCAAGCGGCTACGGGCCAATGCATATTATAACATTAATATCTATATAAGATATTTGATAATTACTACCATTCATTAGCAGTTAATTTACGACCAACACCACCAACACCTTTAACAAATTTTTTAATGGTTGATGTAGTCGTTCCGCCAGTTGGAGTTGGTGCTGCAGACTTAATTGATTTAACTACTTTCTTACCAGCAGCAAATATATTTCCAGCTCGAGGTGTACCATACATACCACTTTCAATAATTGCGTTAGTATTAATTTTCATCATTAATCCTTATCATTAATCATTATCATATTCATCAGCTATTGCAGCTGACTCTTGACATGAACGAAAATGTTCTTCAGGAACAATTGGTTCAGGTTGATCATCATCAACACGATCATAAAAATCTAACATCTTTCTAAGCTTTTTAAATTTAGCATCTTTAAGCTCATTGTTGGTTATCTTTAAATCTGGATCATCACGAATTATATCAATTAAAGCTAATACATCACCCATCTCTTGAACTAGCATATCACGATTGGTAACCGTTGGTGTAGCTGGATTAAAATTAGTAGGACCAAATCGCATTACCTTACTTGATACCTTAATCAATTCAGAACATTCCTCATGAAGAATAATATGATTTAAAGGTGAATTGTTAAACATATTAAATGGATTATCATATAATAGTATTGTAGCATTAGCTTTATCATAATTAACAGTCATTGTTGTTCTCCCATATAAGAATATTATAAAATTATCTACCTTGTCATTACTATAAATTTTATATCTATATGAGAGTGTTTAATAATCATTGTTTGACTTTAACGGCGCAACTTTCAATTTTGAACGGGATACCATTCCATCACTACCTATCCAATCGTCATCATCATGTAAGTTTTTGATTAGATCAGGTTTAACGAAATGATCAAAAACAAGTTGACGTTTATTTTGTTCTTTGTATTTTTCATCGAATAACAACTCGAATAACAGCTCAGTTTTAGGTTCTAAGTTATCCGGTTTCTTTATTTGTATTTTTTTAGATATCATCAAGATGCTCTTATTGAGATCAGGGGAACAGGAGATTGTAGCACTTGGGAGGAACTCCCATTCCCCTAAATTGTTAAAATGTTGGAGTATCCATCTGAGTAACATTCAGATCTTGTGGACCATCCTGAGAACATTTACGTTCCCAACCATCGTCACCAACAAGAGCACTCATTGCAACTTTACCTTCATCAAGATGAGCTTTACAAGTATATATAGTTTTGTTTCCATTTACAATTTTAAATGCAGCCTTCAATTCACAACCAGGTTCATTACACATTGGGAATTCACCATCATCAAGAAAGGTAACACCTTCGCTTACTTCCATTTCTTTCGGTTTAACTACAGCCATGGTATTTCTCCTTTAAATAAAAAAATAAGTAGGATTCACCAATCACAATGATTGGTGAATCCAGTTTAACTACAGATCATAATATTCATTAATTGTAATATTATGATTAATACTAAGTTGAAATTCTTCAACCTCAATATCATCGAAATTAATCCCAATTGGGACAAGTCCAAAATTTGACGATCCTTCTGAAAAGGAGTTTAGCCAAATTGTAAGTTCTACATCTCGATCAGCTGCATATGCGTTATATGTTTTACAACGCTTGCATTTATATTGAGTATGTGATTTTCGAACAAATGAATGTCCACAAATATCACAACATGAAATCTGCCCAATCACAGTGTGTGATTGGTGTCGATGTTTCGCATTACTGGTATTTAAATACATATTGCCCTCCACAGCATATGATTAATTTATAATAATCATATCTATATATCTAATGCAATAAGTATTTAAATAAGAGACCGTTCACTAGACATTTCTAATCCAGTTAATACTTCTTCCAATGGTCTTGATCCAAAACAAAACATTGGTATATCATGTCGTTTCATCCAGTCATTACCATCACAAGCATAGCAATATTCACTATGATTATGAATACATAATTGTTTCCCACATTCTTTACAAAATCGTACTACCGTCTTCTTTGAAGCTGACATACTACCCTCCCAATAAAGGTGTTAAATTAATATTAGAGAACTAAGTATTCCCCAATGTTAATTTAAATATCTATATGAAAAGGGAAATAAAAAACGTAAGGTGTTGATCAACGTGATGTTAATCAACACCCGAAATTTCAATCTTTCTTATCTTTGTTGTTATCTTTTACTACACCCGCAATTATTGCCACTGCAATTACACCACCAGCAACGCGAACTAATGTTCCTGCCAATCCAACTGCTATTCTAAGTGCATTCATAATAACCTCCTTTATTGATATTAACGTATTGTATAATAATAATATCTATATAAAGAAATTAAAAATATTGTATCTGAACCCCTTTTTCAAGAGATCCAGATACTACAGAATTAATCTTCCATCATAGCTTCCATCTGAGAATTCATCTTTGCTGTCGCAATGAATTCAACTGTTTTCACAGACACTTCATATGCAGTGATCGCTATTGCTAACGACGCCACAAATGGCGCAACGCCTGGTGCTGCTAAACTAACTGCTACCTTTGGTAACATCCGTTTAAGAAGCACGCTTGTTGCTATTGTTCCAACTGTTCCAACTACCATATTTGCCATAGGGTCTAATTTTGCTATAAATCTCATGTTGTATCCTCCCGAGGATATTGAATGATTATTTTAACTACCGTTTCTTAATAATCATATCTATATGAAATTTATACAATAGTATATAGGAAATCGCTAAATAACTATACCTAATGCACCAGCAGCAGCACTAGCAAGTGTTGTACCAATAGCCTTTTTGATGTTGGTCTTTTTACTTAAAGCTTCCCGTTCTTTACGTTTTTCCAATTCTTCTTTAGATAATAGCTTACGCTTTTCTAATTCTTTAGTATGATGATTATCCGCCATCTGACTTGCTTTATGTGCAAGGTATCCACCACCACCCCAAACCAACGCTTGTCTTACAGCAGGGGTTAATACATTCTCATATAATTGTAAACGATTCATATATTACCCTTTTAAAAATTTAAGATTCAGGTGGCATATCATAAGACTCAGCATCTTCAGGTGGTGTACCTTTCTCATTACGCCATTTAGATTTATCTTTATTCTTGAAGACCTCTCCAAGTTCAGATTCATCAACACCATATTGATCTTGAAACTTATCAATAGTCTCTTCCATCTCTTCACGAGATACATGTTTTCCACCACCAAAGCGAAATATATTTTTAAAAAATAAAACAATTGATTCCCACATAATGTTCCCCCATTACATGTAATGTTTAAGTTCTAATAATGATTCAATATCATATTCATTATCTTTAGTATATTGACTTTTTAATATGTACGAACGAAGTTTATCCATATCAATTCTATCAGAAACTTTATCACCAACCATTAATGAATTAGGAATATCAATCTCATGACGAGCAGCGGCCTCAAAAAACATACCAGGTTGAGGCTTACGACTAAACGACTTATATTCAGTACAATAAAAAAAGTCTAAAATATCAATACCTTGAGCTTTAAAACTTTCTTTAACCCATCGATGTAATATATCGACATCATCTTGGGTAAACACATTACGTGTAACTCCAGTTTGATTACTCATGATAATAATATAGTATCCATTATCTTGTGCATATTTACACACCTCAAATATATCAGGTGTAAATACAAAATCTTCCTTTTTATGCACATCAACAGTATCAACATTAACTATACCATCTCTATCTAAAAACAATACTCGTTTCATAATCAATCCAATAAAAAATATAGAAGAGCCCGAAGGCTCAACCATTAATGTTTTTTGAAATGCAATGCTGTAAAGCATAACACTTCATCTTTCAAACACTTCCCATCACTATATGATGGACATGACAAACTACGACATGCTGCTCTCATTGCATATTCAAATTGATCATCTTGTGCAATTTGTACATCACTACGAGATTCTCGTATAAGACGCATTTCATTTAATGTAATGTCCAACTTTGTAATTTCACCATTGATCATAATATCACCTATATAGAATTAACGTTATTTGTTTAATATTCATATCTATATAAGATTCATATAATAGTATTTAACTATGTGGTATATCCATTGGAACATTACTTGAATAAACTAAAGAAATCTTATATCCAATCGTTTTATTATCACGAAGTATAATCTTACCATTAGCAGAAGCATTACGCCATTCACGATCCTGTACCTTCTTACCATATCTAATAAGTATACCGGAAATAGCAAACACAATAGCAAATACAATTATTACACTACCGGTAAATACAAGAGTAACATAACTTAACTCAAACATAATTAACTCCCATTTAAATTATTCAATTGATCCATACTCAATGTGTTAGTATCGGTATTGATGTTGTATTTTACAATTTTATTATCTTTAGGTGTCCACAATAAATTGAACCTAGAAAGATCGTATTCTACTTCTTTAAAATTTTTAAGTAACCAATAAGTTAAAGCCATATAAGCACCATTAGGATAAACATCTTTATATTTGAAATATAGCCAATCATATTCTCGTTTGGTTATTAGCTTATCTTTATTAGACCTTCCTTGTGGATTAATGATGTTTAATTCATTCCATATAACGGCGATGTGTTCAATTGTAGCATGTGGATTACCTAACAATATTGGTATCTTGTATGGGTTAACTGCAAGATCACGATCATCATTAGCAACTTCAGTTGGTGTTATTTTTATTTTTCCTGTTTTTGGATCTTTAGTTTCAACATCCATCATTTTCGTATTGGTAATTAGATCACCATCTTCATCAACTTTTGTATCTATGTATTTATTTTTAAAGTAACTAAATAAACGGGTATTAAAACGATTACTATAAAACCAATGCAATTGTTCATGAATGAGTACACGTAATATAGCTACCTTTGGTATTTGACTTCGAAGATGAAACGTATTCAATGTTAATACTGGATGGGAATGTGGTACAATATTGAATTTAATTGTAATGTGATCTGTAAACAATGGTAGTTTAGATTGATGTTTATCAATTAGATCTTTAACTATTGTTTGTACAGATAATTCGTTTTTATTTTTTTTATTTTGTACACTGATCTTCATCCTACATGCAATCCTCTTCAATAAAAATTGGGAGGGAATTACCCCTCCACAATGGTAGTTTATATAATCATGCAGTTACAGATTCACGATTATAATTATAAACAAATTCATCAATACCATCTTCAGTTAATGATAGATCGACTTCTTTGATTATATAATCATCAGATTTATGAGTTAGATATTCATCTAAATCTTCAACGAAACACCAAACATCATCTGGCCATATCACAACATTTGCCATATCTTTTTCAGCAATAGCTAATGCTTCACCGGTTGATATTTCTCGATTGTATTCTTTTTTCATTTTAATCTCCAATTTCAGTAACTTTGTCCATCTCATGATGACACGATGTACAATAATCGTCACCTTGTGTGAATTCAACAATTGGTCGAACGTAAGTACAACGATGACATCGTTTACATTTCATATCATGGTGTTCTTCACACCCACGGGTTTCATCGTCTTTATTATATTCTACAATAAAGTCGTTTAATATTTTTTCAATTGTAGATTGATCATCTAACATTTCACCATCATTAAACCGATCTTTAAATACATCTGGTATATCAATAGATGTAAATCTACCCAATGACCAATGGGCACATTTATCTCTTTCATAGAGATCAATTTTATTTATATCTTTATATTTTTGAATACCTGCAATTCGCTGTTTAAGAAGATGCATTATTATTTCTTCAGTGATATCTTCATGTTGAATATGAGCACATTCTAACTTAATATTTTGTCCACAGACATATGCTGTAATCACTGTATATTTAACATCTTTAGTTACATATCGAATGCCAATATTTAATGGTTGTAATATCTCAGGTTCATTCATTTTTTACGCCTTACAATTACTGGTTTAGATTTATGCAATTTATCAAATGACTCATTAACATCATCGGACATAGTTCGAGCTTTCATAACTGGTTTTTTATCTATGACATTTTTTATAGTATCATCTTCAATACTGGTTGCCCATAACTCTTCTTCATCAATTGGACCAGGCGTAACTTGTTCTTCAGATATATTTCCAATCGGAGCTGATGGAACATAATCTCCACGAACACCTTCTGGACCAACACATTCATCAATCACATTACCAGCAACCGGAGATTTAACTCTACCAATACATTCTGATATCTTCTCAATAGAATCCATAAACTTTACAGCGGTAGTAGCAGGGCGAGTAACAGTTTGTTCACCATCGCCACCATACCACTTGGTACGAGCTTGAACAGCAGTATCAAATGCAGCTAATGAATTAGCCATATAATTAGCAAGTATAAAATCTGGTGTATCGGATCCATTCTCTTTACTGAATTTATTAATTATACCTTCAAGTTCTTTACGAAACGCAATTGACTTATCAGCAGACGCTTTAAGTTCAGCACTGGTTTGTATTGGTACATCCATTATACCTAATCCATGATCAATATCAGAAGACAGATCATAATCACAATTGGTTTCATCGTGATTCATCTCATGAATCATCTCATCAATCAGTTCTTCAACAACCGGACCATCATCAATAGGTAATGCATTATTAAAACCAGCAATAATATCATCAACTTTGGTAACGAGAATATCAACATCAACTGAATCATCATTTGAAACAATTGAATCGGTAACTCGATCGCGCATAGCATTGAATTCTTCATCCGATAAAATTATTTTAGATGTATCATAAACTCGGGGTTGAACTATATATGGGTCAATTTTCTCATCAAATACACCATCGTCAACATCTTCAAGTATCTGCTTTTCAGAACGTAATTTACCACCATGATATAACTGATAAGGGTCGAAGCCACGGTTGGTTAATTCCACATGGATGTATTGCACACGTGCCTGCTCTCGATTACCAATAGCAACCATTTCAGTATTTACACAATCTTCATTCGCATCAGCAATTCTGGAGTGACATCTACGGAGTTGTTTATATAATTGTACGACAGTCGCATTTTGAAGTTCGTATCTGAGTTTCTGATAGTCCGTCAAAATTTTTTCATCCTCAACATCCTCTTTAGCATCTGCCATTTGACTATCTCGTAACGTATATGGTTCAAATCCACGTCTACGTAATTCATCAGATATTGCAGCTATCATATCACCATTATATGGCTTTTGTAGTTTTGATTCGAGTTGTGCTCGAGATGCCATATATAGTTCTCGAAATATGCTTTTATCTAGTTCCATATTATCTCCTTGTGAGTTTTAATGTATTGCCTTTTGTAGTTATTTTGATGTGACTTTTACATCTTGTATTGTAGTGTTTCTTTTTTGATACACCACACCAATGACATATAGTCACACCATATATTTTTATCCATTCATGTTTCATGATGGTGGATCTTTGAATTTTGTCGTTTCCCATTCTTCTGGATAGTTTCCAGATTTATCGATTCGACGTAATTTAAGATCTTGTCCATTATTAACTCTTTGAAATTGAGTCTTACAAATCTGACAGGTTGCTATATAGCATCCAGCAATCATCATATTTCCACACTCACCACATATCATTTGTATTTGCATTATATCTCCAATTACAGTTTTATTGTATCCCGAATTAATTTCCGTTCTTCTAACACTTCAATAATATGCATTAACTCACTGGCTAATGTACTTGTGTTGGTTTGTTGTTTTGATGCTGGTAGCTTCTCAATGGACCAACATAATTCAAGAGCATATTGACTTAGCTTTTTAGGCTTATCCGCATGTTCCCAACGGTCTGGGTATTTGTCAGTTTTAAGATTTAATCTTCGCATCCATACTTCAAGTACATTGTTCATTAAGATTAATTTATATTGATTTTTACAGTTCATACAAGTCGCTACACCAATGAAATCATGATCGATTTCCATCATACCACATTCGCATTTAACTTTAACGTATCCACTCATTTCGGTTTATCTCCAATTTAGGTTAATAACATGATTCTTTATTATTAAATATCTATATGTAAACAATAATAAAAATAGTGACCCCGAAGGGCCACAGTGAATATTGTGGATATTATTTAAGCTTAAAGAAGCTATATGGTTTAGTGCTTACTTTATCTTCACCATTAACTTCAACGATGATACCATTACCAATCCATTGCCAACGATCATCATGAGCATATGCATCTCCACCTTTCTGAGAACATGCGTCGTAATACATTACCAATCCATTATCCAATTGGCATTTATTTCGTGCTTTCACACTACGATCAACGTCAGACGATGTTATATCTTCAGCAGTATCGTTTTCAACATCAGCAATCCAACGTTCGGCAAGAAGTTTAGTAGCCATCTCACAAAGCTCTTGCATGATATGATGACCATTACCTCGAACTTTACCAAGGTGTTCCAACTGCTCATACATAAAGCATGAAGCATAAACCTTATTCGAAAGTTCACATTGAGCATCTTCTAATGTTATCTGTTTTAAGAATTCTTCAGTTCTACGTCCAGCCATTGTATCTCCATTTTAATTATAATGTTCGTGTTAAAGTACCAAATTTATCGCCAGCAATTTGATTTCGTTCATTATCAACATATTCAAGATCAGATATCAAAATATCAATCTCTAGATCTCCAGGTATAGTACAACGATAGAAGTGTTTTGACCACTTATCAAAATTAGCTTCATGTTCAGCTAACACATGGCCTCTCCACAACTTATGTGGATATGATTGTGGAAATATTCCAACACGAATAGTACCATTGGTTAATACAGTTTCACCTTCATCGCCAATAGCTTTCACTTCATATCCAACATCAGCTAGCGCTTTAAGTATTTTTTCCATTATTATAGATCCCACTTCGCAATTAATGCTTCATTGATTTCTGCGTATTGATCAAGATCGATCGCAGTTCCTGTTTTCTTTTGGTAGTCGTCAATGAAACCATTAACAACATCATCTTGAGCTTCATTGGTGCAGTGCTCATCATACCAATCCTGCTCGGAATCAAATTCACCATCTTCATCCCAATCGCAATCAACGTATTCAAGCTTAGCTTCATCAACCGCTTCAGTAACATCATCAGCGTGATGTTTCTTACTAATTTCATTTACAATTGTTGTCGATAACATTTTTTCTCCTTCAATTCGTTTAATTTCAGTTACAACCAAATTACCTAATGTAGTTAATACCATTATTAGTATCTCCGTACATAAAATTCATATCTTTTAATTCCAGTTTGAGGGTGACCATCGATTGATGATATTATACCCCGACCAATATGCTTCCATATCTTCGTGTTATATTCATTATCTAATGTTTCTGCACAACAACTATAACGAACTTCTTTTGTAGTTCCTTCAAGTATGCAGTTTGTTTGTGCCAATCTTGATCTAGAATTCATAGTGTATGACATTACGTACTCTCCAGTTTCCATTTAAAGTAATCATTTAAAAATTCATCAACACTATCAATAACTTTGTGGAATTGCTTTCCCCCACCAGGTTTATTATATGTAAATGACATTTTACCATTAGTATGTATTGTTATTTCAAATCGTACTGTGGAACTGAACATATCGACACCATGAACAACAAGTTCACATTTAAATCCTTGCCATCCATCAGTCTTAATAGATTGTATTATTGGTGTCTCAACATCGACAAATTCCCAGTTCGCATACTTCTGAAACATATAGATTAGATATTCACGATCTCGATATATAAACCGTAACCGATGTTGTCTATCGGAATCCATTATTGACAATCCCATATTGAGGTGTCAATACGAATGTTAATATCATGAGCTTTAAATACCGCTTTATATTCATCTTCATATGATTCCAACGTAACTGCAATGCTTCCACCGGTGCAATGTTTAAACATCGCTAAGTGTTCATCATTTTTCGGATTAACACATGCTTCATAATTTTGTCGATATTGAGATAATTCCATTTTCATTAAGCGTTCTCCAGTTTCCATTTAGTATATGCCTCTAAATATTCCTGTACTGTTATAATTTTAACATTAGTATCACTACTTTGATGTGCTCGATACATACCATATTTAGCAGACACACCATATCCAATAGCTACATTATCAGATACAGCATATGTTATCTCTAACCCAAATGAATTCATTTCCATTTGACTTTCCGGTGGAAACATTAAACTTACAGTAAATGATGTAGTTATTACACCAAGTTCTTCTTTAGCAACAGTTAATGTTGCACTTAATAGGATATTAAGTTTTTGTAAATTAATAATGTCTCCACTACCAACATCAGTATAGAATCGAACCGTATTAATAAAGTGTTCCCTTAGAAATACAATACGAGCCATACTATCTTTAAGTAGTTTCAAGCTTCCATTTGGTATATGATATAATGAACTCTTCAACGGTTCCAATTGCAGTTCCTTTGTACTGAGTTGCATAAACACTACTCCTAAATAATGTGACAATTCCATTCAGTACTTGAAATTGTATCAGTAAACATTGATGATGTATTGGTGATATTATGTTCAACGTTTCATTGTAATCAAAATCTAATTCAAAGGTAACGTGTTCTGTTCCTGGAATAGATTTACAATCATCATTTTTATCAACATCCCATTTGATATTAAATCTTGTAGTTGTGATGTTTTTTATTTTTAATAGATCATACAATACACCTTTCGATCGATACTTTCCAATACGTTCTCGAAAGGTATATATTAGAAAATCAACATTATTAAATGCATGGTATTCTTTAAGCATGTTCCAATTTCCATTTGATAAAGTCATGTTTTGTTATTTCAAACGTTATCATTGTTGTTTCCATATATGATATTTCACACCATATTACTTCAGTTGAATCGTCAATTCGACAATCAACTTTAGTATAAGCATTATCATCATGACGTGAAGTCCATACCACTCGACAAGTCATGCTACCAGTACTAGTCAATGCTACATTTTCAATCTTTAAAACTTTAATAGCACGAAATGCCATATTGTGTTGAAGATTAGGTACTGGTACATAAACAATAGTCTTCGATAGTATATCAAATAATATTTGAAAGTTTTCAATTGTAAGTTGCATAACTAACGAACCATCTCATACTTGAAGTAAACCATACCAGCATCGGTTATTCGTTTTACTTCTTCTTCTTCATCAAGTTTACAACCAAGAAGGACTAATTCAGTTAACGCTACACGATTGTATATCTTTTTCATTGTATCTCCATTAAGCATTTTCAAGTTTCCATTTCAAGTGTTTCTGTTTAAAGTCATTAACTGACCCTAGATTAACAAATTGTTCATTTATCCAGTTAGTCACATCATAATCCATATACATAATACAATCAGTTGATATGTAAAATTTTAAATATATACAATGAGATGCTGATATCTTTCCAGATATACCTCGTTTAAATCTTAATGAACGATTGATGATACCAGAAGGGCCACCTGGATACGTTACTTTGATATGTACACGATCAATGTTAATAGCAACGTATTTATCCTCGATGGTCTCTTCATTATTTACAACCAAATGGTGAACACAGAATTGATGAAATAGAAACATCTTATCATTCATGCATTCTTTCATTGACCTTCTCGAACAGCATCCTGATCAAGTTCAGATTGTTCATCCGATATATCTTTCTCCATTTCTGGAGTTATTTTTATTTTTACAATTTCACCGTCTTTTTTGACGATTTCAAAACCATCAACATCATCACCATTGAGAAGTTCTTCTTTCAACAATGCGTTATTTGATTTATTAATGTGACTCTCAGGATCAAGAGCTGCAGACAGAATCATTCCTGTCATTTCATTCATGTGATTATTTGAATCTTTAATAGTTTCACAATGTATCTCATGAAGTTTCTTATAATGATCTCGTTCTGTTCTGAGAAATTCACATTCTTTAGCCATAGCTATAATTTCATATGCTAAAGCTACAACGTTGATATCTCCGTAATCTCGATCACTCATTTTAGTTTACCTCCAGTTTTATTAATAAAATAATGTTCTTATATATTTTATATCTATATCAAAAGCGTAGTAAATAAAAAAGGTCGTAAAGACCCTTTCTTATGCTAACCATTAATAAGTGTTTCCAAAATTGATGTATTGGTTGCTGTAACCGTGTCAATTTTAACACCGTTGGCATCATATTTATATGTAAGATATGTTACAATCTCACAATCTTTAACAACGACCTGAGTTACACTATGAAACCCTTCATCACTACCAAATTGAGTTCTAAACAACCCATCTTGAATGTTTTTAACTCGTTCACGAATTGAATTTTCAATTTTAGATTTAGACATAAATAGCATATTATTCCTCCATATAAATAGATTGTAAGCATCTTATGATGTTTAATAATTATATCTATATAAAGCGATCAAATAGTATTTAAATAAAAAAGGGTCGTAAAGACCCTTTTGGTAGAGGTTAAGACTTCTCAAGTTTATATTCTTAGTATTCAAACGAATTAGCCTTCAGATTAATCATCATCAACAGGTGGAATTGGACCAGTTGGTGTAGGAACACTAGGTGGCGATTTAACCATCCATCTAGGTAATGGTGGCTCAGGTAACGTTTCAGGACTAATGTGTGCTGTATATGGACGATGTGAACCATCAACCACAACAGGATCCGGAGTCGGATCAAATACTTCACCACATCGAGGACACTTCAGTTTATAATATCCATGTCTCGATATATTAACTGGTGTATTTTTTATTTGAAACATTATTAGTTCCAATCGACTGATTTTATGTCCAAAGACTTTACATAGTACTTCAGGTATAGTACAATCGATAACTCGTTTATCTTCAAGTCTCATCACGATAGTTCCCAAAGTATAGGATAACGTTTACGATTAAATTTAATCGTTGTGTCATCTGGATAATCGTATACCTTTAGAAATTCATCAGGAAGATCACATGGTATATGAACATTAAATTTAATATTCTTCGATCCAAGTTTAACAGTTATATTTTTTTGAAATATATCCGATATGACACTATCCCAATCAGCAATGTATGCATATTCATCCATAGCAGAATAAGCATCATATATACATTGTATGATATGGCTATGTTTCCAAGCCAATTCAATCATAACATTCTCATTTCCAAATTCAAACATAATGAACATTTGATTTATTGGTGGTCGATCATCTTTCGCTATCAACAGTATTGGATTATGTCCAAGAGAAGTCGATACAATACTACATGTTAAGTGAGAATTTCGATAGAATACATGTTTAGATGTATTCAGTGATTGTTCAAGGTAATTGCAATATAATGTTGTCTTTTTCATATCCCATCCTCATAGATTTGGGTAATGGTTGAAGCTAATGCTTTAAGGCCAATTAGAGTATCGACATGATAACTACCAGTTCCAAAACCACCAAATTGTTCCATAGGAGAAGGAGCAGTACAATCACCATCAACACGAACAGAGTCACCAAAGTCATCATGTAACTTCATCGCCTCTTTTATAGGAATACCAGGCCCACTACAGACCCAATACGTCCAGTATCGATGAAATGTCCATCTGTTAATGGTACCATATACACCTGTTGGTACTTCACCCTTGATATTAAAGTCGACTTCATTAACTTTAATTCCAGCTAATGTTAATTCGTCTTTTAATGCTTGGTTGCAGTTTTCAACACCAGCATAATTTGGTAAACACACTTGTTTCATTTCAGTATACTCGCAGGTTGGGTATCATGATTACTAATTAAAGCTGTAGGATATGATATAACATTAAATCCATCAACTATCAAACACGATATAATTATAGAATACATATCGTGTGCATTAAATGACTGTCCTGATATTGTTGCTTTGGCAATAGGTACCAATTCAACAACATTCTGTTCTTGGAATACCATTATTGTCCATTTATGCATTTGAACATGTTCTTTAATCCTGATTTTCACAGGATACTTCTTTTCGACATATTCATCTGGAACATCGTCCAGTCTTTGAAAATCTATTACTACACCCATTACAGTTTATCTCCAGTTTCTTTATAATTCTCAACAACACTTCTATTGGAATCGATAACTACAACATCATCATAATTAACCATCTCACAAGAATCCACTTCGACATCAAATGGTGGATCCATGTCAACAGGGTAGACGTGCATCGTTTCTTCTTCGGTATTATCAGACCAGATGATCACGATTCTACCATCTTTCAATTTAACATAAGTATGCATTACAGTGGACCTCCAATAACCCACATCCAATCGATTGTGAGTAACATATACAACCATAATATGGTTGTTTTTCTTTGATCTTCAGCTTCCATATACCACACAGACGATTTAGCATGACCAGCTAACCGTCGCATACGACCTTGATCAGCTAGTAAAATAACCAATACGAATAGGTGCATGAATAGCCACAATTCATTAGTAAGAAGTTGATCATTTCTCATCATTTATCACTATCAGATCCAGCATAAGTCCATTTATCTCGATGGTACTTAATACCACCAACAACAATGTCACCATCTTCTTCGACTTTATTACCATGAGAATCAATCATCAACTTATCGATAGCTGCTATTAAGTTATTGAGTTTTTCATTCTCATATGGTATAAGTTTATCTGGATCAGTAATACCAACATTATGTTGAGCTGCATCCTTATTATGAAGAGATTCCATACCAGATTGATCAATGAGAGTTCTTAACTCATCTATCGAAATCGGTGCAGGAAAGTCGTCGATTTTTAAAGGTTTATACTCAGACGTATCGGGTAGTTCTGGTCCATCCACAAATTCAACCTCATCAAAGTCTGGAGAGTATCCACATGAATTATTGCTAATAAACATGCATTTGTGTACCCAATCGATAGTACACACATAGCATATACCAGGATTAGGAACACGTTGTTTATACTTTACATATAATAACTCTTTACCATTAATTAATGCGTTTAAAAATTCTTTCATTTTATCACCAATTTCAATTCTTTATCATCCGGTGTATTCATATCATTAATTACAACCCGGTATGTTTTACCAATGAAGTGTATACTCAAATCGACTTCAAAATATGAATCTTCATTATATATAAAATCAGATTCTGGTTTAAAGTAATATAAGAAATCATGATTATGGTCGGCGTGTTGAAATCTTGACGGTACACATTTGACAAAAGTTAATGATTTCGATTTATATGTTCTGTGTTTTTCGAATGGAAAATAACCTTCTTCAGTTATTAATTCATCTTCACGACTAGAACATCGATCTGGATCATCAAGATCTGTCAGTTTGTGATATATCTGATCTGCGTATATTTCAACATCACGTTTAATTATTGATTTTGCAATTTTCAAATGTTCTTTGTTATTCATCACCTGCTCCAGTTTCAGTTCCAAATACATTAGCAACATCCTTTAATCTGGATGCTGTTGGTTCAGTAAAAGGATTACTTATATCGTTATACATTGCATTATTCTCAACACAATCTCTAACGATAATATCATCCTCATCACACGCTTCCAATACAGCTTCTTTAGATGGGTAATATGTAGTCTCTCTTGACCACGGTTCAACCATTGATGATTGACCTTCTTTAAATTCAACACAATACCGACCAACATAATGACCAGCATTAGATTTCATTGGCATTAGATCAGACACAACAATCGTTGTTCTTTCACCAATCTCCACAGCTTTCCAGAGATACCCTGGATGCTTTTGATTCGCTAGGTTTAAGTATCCACGCTTATCCATTTTAATTTCCTCCCGAATCTTGTTTAGCCTTCAAATACGGTAATATCTTATTGCAATCATAAGCACGATAACATTTATTATGATCATCTAATTGATCACATTTCATTTCCTGACACACGTCTCGTTTCATCCAATCAACATAATTAAGATCTGATTTTTTAACATGTGTTGTATTACAAACATTCGTTCCTTCAGAATTAAGTTCATGAGTACAATCATCACAGATTGGTACACCACATACTAAACCAAACGTTGCATCACATGATCGTGTGGCTTTAGCACCACAACACGAGCAAATAATACTTGAATGTTCTAAACAAAATCTAGAACCACCAAGTGCTTCTTTTTTACATCGACCTTTCCAATCGATGATGTATTTACATTGCATTTTATACCCTCCTTTAATATAGTATAAAGTAATATTTAATTAATATATCTATATTAAAGAGTGAAATAAAAAAGAAGGCCATGAAGGCCCTTCAGTTTTCTACTTAACGATGTTTAACATCGATGGTAAGAGTATACGTATGATATCAATAATCTCATCTTCGTCGAAGAGAGTATCAAGATCATCACTCGTCATAAATAATCTCCCTGCATTTTCAATAATTGCAGTATCACCATTAACTAATTTAACGTCGATATAGTACATATGAAGTTTTTCATCCTGATGTCCAGGTAAATCATCTCTCCACCAATGTGGAATAGCGGTCATCTTACCACCATCAACACATGCGTCAGAGTTATACCAAAACATATCTAATGGGCATGATATATGTATCGTCCATTCTTTTTTAGTAAAGAGATTTACATCATCATCATGCATTACCTTTCGAAACCCTTCGAAACTTTTATCATTAGAATGATCTGTCGCAAACTGAATATTAAACATCAATTGCGATTGATCATCGGTTAACTCTTGAAAATGTTTAATTCTTAATTGTTTCATAATTTACCCTCCCGAGGATATAATAAATGATTAATATTAACTACCGTTATTAATCATATCTATATATAGAAGAGCAAATAGTATTTAAAAGTATTCAGCATTAGCAAATGCTGTTCCGGCTCTATCTCGATCGGATAAAGTCATATCTTCAATAGGCCATGGAATACCAATATCAGAATCAAACGGATCAATCACACGATCGTGTTTAGGTGAGTAATAATCATTAACCGAATACGTTATAATTGTATGATTAGACATCGTTAAAAACCCATGAGCAAAGCCTTCAGGTATCCATAGCTGCTTAAAATTAGAAGCCGATAGTTCAACCATTACATATTCACCGAATGTAGAAGACCCACGTCGTAGATCCACAGCAACGTCTAAGATACTACCGACGACTACTCTAATCAGCTTGGCCTGCGTATTTTTTATTTGATAATGTAGTCCTCTTAATACTTTACCTTCAGACTGTGATTGATTTACTTGTACAAAGTCAAGCTTTCTATTTAATTTTGTTTCTAAGTTTAATCGATTGAATGATTCAAAGAAATAACCACGATCATCTGTATATACTTCCGGTTCAATAACAACTACATTCTCTAGTTTAGTTTTTTTGATATTCATACTGTCCCTAATATTAGATTAATCTAACCATTCTGACAAAACATACATGCACACTATTACAACAACCATAATTACAACAGCTTGCATATCAGTTATACCAGCTCGTTGTAAAAACTCGTGCATAATATTCACCTATAAATTTAAATAAAAAATACATGGTAACCCTGAAATTAATCAGAGCTACCAGTAACGAACTTATATCAGCGATATGGATATAGATTCTTTTTAGCCTTTCGACATTCAAGAGCCATATCAAACGCTGAAGCACCATACCTTCCCTCAGAGAAGGAACATTGGTGATTCTTAGCATTGATGGACCACGTTGCAGTCCACACATTGACATCGGTTTGAAATCTCACACCTTCAGATTTAGACCATTGTTTAGATAGTCTAACTCCAACCGTACCAGATGTATTTGTAGCACCTGGTTTGGTATGTGTTCGATCAGGAGGCCAAATGCCTTCCTTTTGAAGTTGCATAAGAGCATTGTTACGAAAAGTCTTCGCATAATGCAAACATGCCTCACGATCATCGTCGTGATCACATATAAAGAACTGTTCATCTATTGTTGGTTTATCATTGATATAATTCAACCTAACATGAAACGCTTCCCGTCTATGTGACTTCTCAGATAACTCTTTTGTTATTTCAGTTATCCCGAACATTGGATGAATCATTTAGTACCACCAATCGATAATGATAAAGCTGGTGGTAACTTAATCCAACCATCAATAAAGGCCATTGTTAATAATTTAAACAACACCCGAATAGATGGTATTCTAGCTTGACCCATATGTGGTTTCAAACGATCCTCATAGGACCACATGAAACGATACCCTCGCTGGTCACCATCCTCAAGATGATAAATCACCTTTTGGAAATGCAACTTAGCATCAGTATCATTCTTAGAAACCACATTTACGTCTTTTATTACTTCCACATGATTACTCATAATTAACCTCATATTGAGTAATGAAGGTCTACCAGTGTAGACCAATTGATTGCATAGAGGTACAATACCCCATTGCCATACTAATAATATCTATATATAAATACTTAATTAATAGCTGCTATAATTGGGTTATCGTTATCTAATTCTATGAATGTCTCAATGGTTAATTCTTCATCTTTATCGTTTAAATCATTACAATATAAAGGATCATATCCCATATTATTTACCTCCTGGTTATTTGTTTCTTTTATAGTTAACGGCAAGTTTCTAAATATAATAACAATGGGAGGTAAGTACTTACCATACTCCTATCGGTTAAAGGATTCAATCCTAAAGTATGAATACGCAAACCACATGTTAGGTCAAGACTTCTAGAGTGACCATCGCAAGACGAGTACCTGATTAGTTAGATCCGTATGCCGTCTTTCTCCCGCTTAGTTGCTTCGCTAAAGTTACTATACAATCTTTCTTATTTAAATGGTGTTCTTCGGATATGCTCAGCAGCTTTACGAGCACCACGATAGTATTGATTCGTTCGTACTTTATCAGCAGCTGCTCTAGCTAACTTAACACCTTGTCTATTCACATATGCTGCACCTTTATCTGCAACAGTTCTAACAGTATCTCGAGCTAAATCCTTAGCAGCATCTATGCCAGCCCCACTTCGTACCTTCTTACCGAAATTTCTCGTAGGACCTTCGAACTTACCTCTAATATTCTTTGACGCTTGTCTCATTTTATGAAGAAAGTAACTATCCTTCATTGACACTTCAATGATCATATTATTCATTAAGTTTCCTCTTAAATAAAAAATAAAAAATGTGCTCACCCACTCTAGAGGCAAGTGAGCACATAGTTCTTATCGACACACGCTATCCTGGATGGGATATTGTAGTACCGCTACCGACAGTTCCAGTCATCGACAGACTCCGGCTACATTTAGCCAAAGCGAATACAATTGGTCATGACATCAATAGTATCCCTCAACATTTCTCGGTTTTTGAACAGCCCTTAAGGCGGAATCCTCATAATTTGAGACCCGACCTTCTCACACTGTAAAAAGATGATTTGACATAGTCAAATGCATCCTCGTCGTTCGTTGATACTTATAATATCTATATAAAGATTTTAATAAAAAAACCGGGAATAAGTTATATGTTGCCAGTCCAACTAACTCATTCCCTAGATATACCGCAGCAACTGGGGCCATCTTAGCCAGTGGTACTATCGCATGAGCTCCTGCACTCACAGAGGCATTTCCCATGAATCTCATTACTGAGCGGTATCCACATTCGATGACGATGGCGTGTATATCTAATTACTATATCTATATGTAAAACAAATAAAAAAATATATAAACACACCTACTACATTAAACAGTTAAGTTCAATATAATAGGTGTGAGAAAGTGGGAATTTGAATTGGGACACGTTGTTGTAAAGCACCAATAATTTTAGATATTACACATTGTTTATGAGATTCAATAATTTGGCACCACATACATTGTTGATAGTGTACAATAATTTCGGTGTGACGACGTTGTTGCCCTATATCAATAATTTTACTGCAGATACATTGTTCTCCGAACCTAATAATTTTCTTTCCATCATGTTGTTCTTTGCCATTCAATAACCTAATTATATTCACGTTGTTTTTTGAGGTCACTAATTTGACATGTGGTACGTTATTAGATACAGTTAATAACTTCCAATCCTTCATTCTTTTATGGCTTTCAATAATTTAACTACATGTACGTTGGTTAATACTGGTACTAACTTTATTTTTTCAACATTGATTATAGATATCACTAATTTTCCATAGTATACATTGTTAATTCTTATCACTAATTTTCAACGGTACACATTGGTACTCTCACACAATAATTTCCCTTCTTTAACATTAATATGGTATTCGAATAACTTTAATGATGTTACATTGTTAGTGGAAAACACTAACTTCCTCGATAGTACATTATTTGAAATTACAACTAACTTTACATACTTAACGTTGATGTAACGCTCTACTAATTTTGTTTTCTGAACATTATTGCTGTATCCTAATAGCTTATTATTTTAAAACAAACAGAAAACACCTATACAATAAAGTATAGATGCTCAATGTTCGTTGATATAATTTTAATATCTATATGTAACAAACAATAAAAAATATTGATGATGTGCAACCGAAGTTACACATCATCGTGTTATCATTTAGTAAACAATTGATGTAATTGCTCATTAATGAGTTCCAACTTGACCACATCCTCTTCAGAGAATGCTGCCATGCTGTTACGATTATTCATCATTTCGATGCTTTGTTGGATACTATCCAACGCAACGTTACGACGATTGCCTCTTGCTGAAGCTTCAATCACTGTACCAGCTACATTACCTGCCATCTTGGCAGATTTCACAGCTGATGATTTAACGTGATCCATAAACGATTTTTTCTTAGATGTAAATAAACTCATGTTGTATCCT
>Ga0164315_10000867_pt1 | contig 22074 bp, 20 predicted proteins | sample GuaBasSedimGuay6_FD_113737 | JGI IMG/M metagenome (GOLD analysis project Ga0164315, IMG submission 113737) | Subseafloor sediment microbial communities from Guaymas Basin, Gulf of California, Mexico - Guay6, Core 4569-2, 0-3 cm | ecosystem: Environmental > Aquatic > Marine > Hydrothermal vents... | reverse complement strand
TTTTCTGTCATCCTGAACGATAGTGAAGGATCTTGAAGGCTAGTGTTAAGATCCTTCACTATCGTTCAGGATGACAAACTCTCACTAAAGTCTTGCACTGAAAGTGCATAGTTTTTACTAGCGCCCTGGGACAATAAAACAAGTTATGGACTTTCAGTCCATAGTGGTTGAGTTATACGAAGAACAGTTTCGTAGGTTGGGTTAGGTGCTTTCTGCCGTAACCCAACATTGTCAGGCCAACAACTTCATCGGCTTATGCTTCGAGACTCTGAATTTGATTGTTTGAATCTCAATCTGTCACATCCAGAGTTAATACAGTTGCCCGAAGATCAATGCCAGTTAATGTGAACCATGCTTAAGCTCAATAACAGAATCCACATAATCAAATATATTTTGCAGTGACGTACTTTTAGGAAAATAGAAATCAGCACCATTTTGTTGCGCAATGGAACGATACTCAGGTATATCGTGTTGACTGAGAATAACAACTACTATTGCAGGGTGTTCAAATTTTATTTTTTTGGTCAGGTCAAGACCATTTGCGCCATCTTCTAAATCGATATCCATGATAATCAAATCAGGATCATAGGCATCTACGATATTTAATGCATCATTTTCACCTGCCGCCTCTTTGGTTTCCAGATCATTAAATCGTTTTAAAAGTGCACTTTTCAGCACACCACGGTAATTCAAATTATCTTCGACAAGCAGTGTTTTAAACATTTTTTTAATTTTTTCTAGTTTTGTTTAAGGATAATCTGAGACCATTAGTTAATAAACAATCTCACCACTTTTTTGCTTGCATCCTATATGTGCAGATATTCATGTCTTTACGGTAATGGTTCTGCACATTTATAATCATAATGATTTCACGCATATAAAAACAACACATTAATCAGAGCTTTATTTTTATTTACACAAACTCACTTTGATACAATTATTGCTTAATAAGTAAATTCAACCTATAAAGTAAACACCTTATTCTTACTATACAGCCACTATCAAAAAACTACATATACATGTATTGTATATTTTTTTATGGATTAGAAACTAATATAAATTAGTAAAACAGATCAACTTGGCTATATTTCTGCCAGACAGGGCTAGAGTAAATTACTATGAAATCACCCGTTCGAATTCTAATCGCTGATGACCATACTATATTGCGGGCTGGAATACATTCCCTGCTCGACAGGGTGCCAGAGTTTCAAGTTGTAGGTGAAGTAGATAACGGTAAAGATGCCATACACCAGGCTGGACAGTTAAAACCCGATGTACTGCTTAGCGACCTGTCCATGCCTAAAACAAATGGCACAGAAGCTATTAAGCGTATTAACAGCCGCTACCCTGGTATAAAAATACTGGTACTTACTGTTCACAAAACTGAAGAGCATGTCCATGCTGCACTAAAAGCCGGCGCTAACGGTTATATATTAAAAGACGACAGCAGTGACGAATTAATTAATGCCATCAACAATATAATGGCCGGCAAGACCCATCTAAGCCCTGCTATTTGCAATGACGTGGTTATGGGATATTTAGCCGACCCCGGCAAAGAAAAAATCGCCTCCAGCCTGGACCTGTTAACCACGCGCGAACGTGAAGTGATGAAACTCATCGCAGAAGGCTACAGAAATAAAGATGTTGCTGAATACCTGTCGATTAGCCTGAAGACCGTTGAAAAACATCGCTCCAATATGATGAAAAAACTGGACCTGCATAGCGCAAGCAGCATTACCAGTTATGCTATAAAGAGCGGGCTTGCTGCTGAATAAAAAGCATGGCAACACCCTCCCCTTAATATATAAAAGCACAACCATAAACAAGCCGTATTTTTACACACATCATAAGTAGACAACGACCCGGGGCAGCTCCAATGCCAGTAAGTTAGTGTTTTGCCGGCAACGGCAAAGCCTCGGCACACCGCTTCGCTGCTCCTGCATTGCTCTAATACCGTACATCCCTGTACATATTATGCCGGCCTACGTCTAACCCGAGCTACGCCCTATTCAGCATACACAAAAACCAAAAAATTATCACCACAAAGCACACGAAGGAAGGTTTAAGCAGTTTTGATCAATGAAAAAGATGCTTATATGAATGTATTATGCTTTAAAAAATAGACTTCGTGGGCTTCGTGGTAAAAAAACTTTTGATAAAAGATAGTAAAGTTAAATTCGCTGAGTAGTTTTTACAACTTACAATTTAAAACTTAAAACTGCTTGTTAATCAAACGGGTGATTCAGGATAATTGTTTCATCGCGCTCAGGGCCTGTTGAAACGATATCTACCGGTACACCTACCATCTCTTCCAGACGATTCAGGTAATTTTTGGCATTTTCCGGCAAGTCATCAATATTTTTAGCACCGACCGTTGACTCACTCCAGCCAGGCATAGATTCATACACGGGCTCACATAATTCAATGGCATCAGCACCTAATGGTGGCATGTGCAGGTTATCACCCTGGTAGTTATAGCTGGCGCACATCCTGATTGTTTCAAGTCCATCCAGTACATCTAATTTGGTAATACATAAACCCGTCAGGCTGTTAATCTGTGCTGCACGTCGTAAGGCAACCGCATCAAACCAGCCACAACGACGGTCACGGCCTGTGGTTGCACCCACTTCATGGCCAACTGTAGCCAGGTGCTGTCCAATGGCGGGATCATCTTTATCATCGTCAAACAATTCTGTTGGGAACGGGCCTGCGCCGACACGTGTGGTATAGGCTTTGGTAATGCCGAGAATATAATCCAGATCTTTTGGACCAATGCCGCTACCGGTGCAGGCTCCACCCGCAGTGGTATTAGAAGAGGTAACAAAAGGATAGGTACCCTGGTCGATATCAAGCAAGGTGCCCTGCGCACCTTCAAACATAATACTCTTACCTTGTTTGCGATAAGCGTCTATCGTGCCGGGTACGTCGGCGATAAGTGATAACAGTTTGTCGCGGTAAGATAGCACACCATCAAGTACCGCCTGGTAATCCACTTCATCCTGTTTAAAGTAATGTTTAAGCGCGAAGTTATGATATTCCATCACGCCGGCAAGTTTCTCTTTGAATTTTTCCAGATCTTTTAAATCGGCGAGACGAATACCGCGGCGTGATACCTTATCTTCATAACATGGGCCGATGCCACGACCAGTGGTACCGATTGCGGCTTTACCGCGGGCAATTTCACGCGCCTGATCAAGAGCTATATGATAAGGCAGAATTAACGGACAGGCTTCGGAAATACCTATTCGTTCACTTGCAGGTATGCCACGTGCTTCAAGTTCACCCAGTTCTTTGAATAAAGCATCCGGTGATAACACCACACCGTTACCGATCAAGCACATGACATTATCACGTAATATGCCAGATGGAACCAGGTGTAGAACGGTTTTTTCTTCACCGATAACTAATGTATGCCCGGCATTGTGTCCGCCCTGGAAACGAACGACTGCAGCTGCACGATCAGTTAATAGATCGACAATTTTACCTTTACCTTCGTCGCCCCACTGGCTTCCGAGTATGACAACATTTTTTGAAGCAGCATTCTTTGACATGGTTAAACCTTATACTTATAAATAATTAAATTTTATTACACATATTATTGTTGTCATCCTGAACGCTAGTGAAGGATCTTATACATCAAGGTTAAGATCCTTCACTACCGTTCAGGATGACAGTATTAGACTTTATGTTTTCACAATCCACTGACCATCTACCTGACAAAGACTTTTACTACAACCCATTGCCTTTGCATCTGTTTCCTGTCCCGGCAACTGCGCTATAACAATGTTTCCCTGTGCACGTAATTCAGCAATCTTACTTTGCTCCGCGCCTATGGGTGCAAATATTTTTTCAGCTAAAGTAAACTGTTTTTTTGATAAGCGATTTAACACTTTTAAATCAGTACTAAAACCGGTTGCCGCCCTGGCGCGTCCAAAAACTTTACCGATGTCGTCATAACGACCACCGCGGGCAATCGCCTGACCAAGCTGTGGTACAAAAGCAGCAAACACCACACCGGTTTTATAGTGGTAACCGTGCAGTTCTGAAAAATCAAAATGTACTTTGGTTTCTGACAATTGGCCAGCAAAACGATGCCACATTAATTCAGCTGTTTTTTCCAGGTAATCGATTGCCTGTTGCACAGAATCATCCGCTGCCGATAACAGTTCTCTTGCTTTTGAAAAAACACTTTTATCACCGTTGAGTGAAGACAATCCTGACAACATGGTTTTCACCCTGTTATCAATGTCTAAAGAATCTAACAGGGTATTAATTTCTGTGACTGCTTTGCGCTGCAACATCTCAAACAGCTGGCTTTCAACATCTTTTGACAAACCAGCCTGTTTGGCCAAACCGCGATAGATATCAACATTACCCAGGTCCAGGTAGATATCATCAATTTCCATGGCAGAAAATGTCTGCAGCATTAAGCCGATTATTTCGACTTCAGATTCCACACCGGCATGTCCATATAGTTCTGCGCCCAGCTGTAGAGGACTACGGCTATCGCCTGTCGATTCAGGAAGGGTGCGTAACACGGTACCGATGTAACACAGGCGCGTTGGTACATCGCGTTGTAGCTGGCGGGCATCAATACGCGCAACCTGCGGGGTCATGTCAGCACGTAAGCCTAATGTTCTACCGGATATCTGATCAACCAGTTTGAAGGTTTGCAGGTCGAGATCGTGTCCTGTGCCGGTAAGCAGTGATTCAATAAAATCAATGGTCGGTGGTTTTACCAGTTCATAACCCCAGCTGGCATATAAGTCGAGCAGCAGTCGACGCATTGCTTCGAACCTTGCGGCCTGTTCAGGCAAAACTTCTTCTATGCCTTGCGGTAGAATCCAGTGTTGTGTCGTTGTCATGCTGGTGTTATTTTCCAGATTTATTTTTTGGACTATTGAATAAAGTAAAGAATAACTACGCCTGCCATCATGCTGGCAAAGCCAAAGCCGCGCAAAACATTATCCGGTAATTGCGCGGCCTGTGACATCGCATCGCGCCAGCTTTTAGGGCTTAAAAAAGGCAGCATGCCTTCTATCACCAGCACCAGCGCCAGAGCAGGAATGATACTGTCCCACATTATTAACGTTCCTGTGAAGTATCCGGGCTAATCTTATTGTTTCATCTTGCCCGATGGATCTTTAAAGTAACGGAAGTAATCTGAATCTGGCTTCAGCAAAATAACATCGCCCGCACTGGAAAAGTTTTTTGTGTACGCGGTTAAGCTACGAGTAAACTTATAAAACTCCCTGTCCCTGTCAAAAGCTTCAGCATAAATTTCTGTTGCTTTAGCATCACCTTCACCGCGCGCTATTTCAGAGTCTCGATACGCTTCTGCGATTAAAATACTGCGCTGACGATCGGCATCTGCCTGAATACGTTCTGAAGCCTCATGGCCTTTGGAGCGAAAATCCCGTGCTTCACGTTCACGCTCGGCACGCATACGTTGATAGACAGAGTTACTTACACGTTCAGGATAGTCAACTTTCTTGACGCGGACATCAACCACTGAGATCCCTAATGTTTGTGCACGCTGTGATGCCTGCTGAGTCATCAGTTCCATGATCTGGGCGCGGTCACCAGAGATGATCTCCTGGATAGTGCGTTTACCAAATTCATCACGCAGACCGTTATTAATATTTTCATACAATAATCGTCCAGCAGTAAGTTCATCACCTTGCGTGGTTTTAAAATATTGCACCACATCAGTGATACGCCATTTAACGTAAGAGTCGACGATCAGGTCTTTTTTCTCCTGGGTAAGAAAACGCTCAGGTTTCTGATCAATGGTTAAAATTCGATTATCAAATTTTCTAACATTGTTAATAAATGGAATTTTAAAATGCAGTCCGGATTCATAGTCGGCCTCAATAATCTCACCAAACTGGAACAATATCGCTTCCTGGCGTTCATCGACAGTAAAAACGGATGCCCATGTCAGTAAGGCAAGCAAAGGCACAATAATTTTTAAACTGTTAGCTACCATTATCGTACTCCTCTTGAACGTAGACTTTCTAACCTGGCCCGCTGGCTATCTTGAGTTGCGCCACGCTGCTTGATATCTTTTAAGATATCTGCCGCCTGTTGCTGGCTTGTTGATATACCTGTGCTCTGACGATCCATCAGTTTATCCAGTGGTAAATAAAGCAGATTATTACCGCCTTCTACATCAACCATGACTTTAGAACTGTTGCTAAGCACCGACTCCATCATGTCCAGATACAAACGTTCACGGGTAATCTGTGGTGCCTTTTTATACTCTGTTAATAACTGTTTAAAACGTTCGGCTTCACCTTCTGCACTGGCAATCACTTCATTTTTGTAGGCTTCTGCTTCTTCGCGCATACGTGCAGATGCACCGCGTGCTTTAGGAAGCACTTCATTGCGGTAAGCTTCCGCTTCATTTTTGAAACGCTCTTCATCTTCACGCGCCTGCGTCACATCATCAAATGCATCTTTCACTGCTTCCGGTGGTTTAGCACTCTGGATGTTTACTTTAAAAATGGTCAGACCGGTCTGATAATTATTCACGATTTCCTGAATAATGCCTCTTACCTGTATCGAAATTTCGCCACGACCTTCGGTAATGACATAATCCATTTTACTGCGGCCAATACTCTGGCGTAATGCACTTTCTGTTACCTGTGATAATGAAATATCCGGGTTTCGTACATTGAATAAATACTTTTCTGCATTATCAATCTGGTATTGAACCGTGCCGTGAATATCTACAATGTTTTCATCCTGCGTTAACATGGTTGAATTAATCGGAATCGTGTAAACCTTGGTTACGTCTACTTTTTCAACATGCTCAAGCGGAACAGGCAAATGCCAGTGCAGGCCCCGTTGCGTGGTTTCTACATGTTTACCAAAACGCAACACCACACCACGCTCGGCTTCTTCAACCTTATAAAAACCGGTTGCTATCCAGAAAACAAGCAGTATCGCAATAACCAGGCCTATGCCTAAACCGCCACCACCCAAAATACCGGCACCCCCGCCGCCACCGGAACGCCCGCCTTTACCACCAAACAGGCTACCGAATTTTTTCTGCAGGTTTTTAAATACTTCATCGAGATCAGGCGGTCCCTGGTTGCCACTATTTCCCCGATTTTTGCCCCAGGGATCTTTGTCGCCATTACCACCGGGTTCATTCCAGGCCATGTCGTGTTTCCCGCTGTTGTGCTTTATATCGTCTTGCTTTCGCATATTAAGTTTCCAAAAAATTCGCTTCATTAATTATTGCTGGATTTAGAATACCCGCAAACGCGCCATTGTACCTGAATATTTATTTAAAAAAAGCTTTTTACCGCAGAGACGCAGAGGCGCAGAGTTTTTTTATTAGTTGCGCCTACGGCGCAACTAATATTTGATAGTTTTTCTCTGCGCCTCTGCGTCTCTGCGGTAAATATTTTTTAAGATAACATCGATTCCAGTGGAATCTGCTCGCGTGACTCGAACTGGTTTAAATCCCGGCGTGATATGCTGATTTGCAATAAAAACTGGCCTTCTTCATCGACTGTTTCATTTCGGATTGCACCGATTTCAAACAATTTTGCTCTAATACGTGCATCTGCCGGTGATAACAACAGCTTTCCTTCTACCATCTGTTCTCTAAACAGATCGATCAGCGTTTGCTTAAGCAAATCGATGCCTTCACCCGACTCCACTGACAGCCAGATACGTTTAACCTTGCCATCATCAGCAATGTCCACCCTGGGTTTCACAGCCGTCAAATCCACTTTATTCATTATCTGAATACAGGGGATATCATTGGCATCTATTTGTGATAATACCTTTTCCACTTCTTCAATATTGGCATCACGATTCTCATCCGCTGAATCAATGACATGTAATAATAACTGCGCTTCGGCTGTCTCCTGCAATGTTGAACGAAAGGCATTGACCAGGTCATGCGGTAGATGCCGGATAAAACCTACCGTATCAGCAAGGATCACGGCAACATCCTGGCTTAAATTAACACGCCGTAATGTTGGATCCAGCGTGGCAAATAGCTGGTCCTGCACATAAACCTTATCTTCTGACAGCACATTAAACAGGCTGGATTTACCGGCATTGGTGTAACCCACCAGCGATACGGTGGCGATCTCCGCTTTCTGTCGAGACTGCCTGCCCTGTTCTCGTTGTTTTCTGACTTTTTCCAGGCGTTTATTTATCTGTTTGATACGTAAACCCAGCAAGCGGCGATCGGTTTCCAGCTGGGTTTCGCCGGGACCACGCAGACCAATACCGCCTTTTTGACGTTCCAGGTGAGTCCAGCCACGCACCAGCCGGGTAGAAAGGTGTTTTAACTGCGCCAGCTCGACCTGTAATTTACCTTCAAATGAACGTGCGCGCTGGGCAAAGATATCCAGAATCAAACCGGTGCGATCAAGCACGCGGCACTCAATCAAACGCTCCAGGTTTCGTTCCTGCGAGGCAGCGAGTTGATGATTAAACAGCACCACATCGGCTTCATGCTGTTTTACCAGTTCAGCAATTTCTTTTGCCTTACCGCTACCGATAAAATACCGGGGATCTGCCTTCTGACGACTGGTCGTGGTGATGGTCATTATTTGCGCACCCGAAGACAGTACCAGCTCTTTAAATTCAGATAAGTTTTCACGATGTGCTTCATCGCGTATATCCATGTGGACCAGAATGGCACGATTGCCACCTTCTACGCGTTCGATGTCTAACATTTATTTTTAATCATTAACTTACGGATACTTACTAATGTGAAATTATAACGTAGAGACAAGGCATGCCTTGTCTCTACAGCAGGCAAAAAAAATGGCCGCCGATGGCGACCATTTCTTATCGTCTATACGATTATACTCAATTATCACCCACACTGTTACCCTGGTCGTCAGCTTCGCCTTCAACGCTCCATTTAACCTGTCGTGAAGGTACCACAGTAGAAATCGCATGCTTATAAACCATCTGCGTTACTGTGTTTTTCAACAATACCGCAAACTGGTCGAATGACTCGATTTGTCCCTGCAGTTTAATGCCGTTTACCAGGAAAATAGAAACCGGTATTCGTTCCCTTCTCAGTGCATTTAAATAAGGGTCTTGTAAATGATGCCCTTTTGACATAATTGATTCCTCGTTATTGTTTTTATTTGAGGTTATAGACCTGAGTACTTGAGAATCGTTCCAGATTCAACCCAGGCGACCCAGCCTGACGACCCAGTCTAACAATAATTGGCCGCCACCACTTTATAATAGTAAAAATTTGATATTTTTCAGTACATTCTGTCTATTTAGTGCAATTGGATCAATAAAATTGCACTCAGCCTCTTTTCGCAGCCAGGTCATCTGCCGTTTTGCCAGTTGCGCGGTAGCAATGATAGCTTTATCGCGCATCTCATCATAATCGTATTCCCCTGCCAGGTACAACCAGACCTGTCGATAACCTACCGCGCGAATTGACGGCAAGTCTGCATGCAGATCACCGCGTTTAAACAAAGCTTCAACTTCTTCGATAAATCCCTGTTGCAGCATAGTATCAAAACGTGTTGTGATTCGTTTGCGAAGCTCGATACGATCAGCCGGCATTAAGGCAATTTTTATTCGCCGGTACGGGAAACTGGAAGCGGCCTTATTCTGTGCCTGCTCAGACCAGAATTCAGTTAAGGTTTTTCCCGTAAAATCATAAAGTTCCAGCGCTCTTTTTATCCTTTGCGGATCATTAGGGTGGATACGTTCAGCCGACACCGGATCGACTCTTTCCAGGCGTTCATGCAATGCAGGCATACCTTTAGTTTTTGCTTCCAGCTCAATTGCCTGCTTTACCGTATCATCTATTTCCGGCATATTCGCCATGCCTTTTTGCAGGGTATTGAAATACAGCATGGTACCGCCTACCAGTATCGGTGTACGCTGATTTGTCACACTTTGATGCATTAGCTGCAAGGCATCCTCTCGAAACTGCCCCGCCGAATAGACTTCTACAGGATCAATAATATCGATTAGATGATGAGGCGATTTTTTTAAGGTGTGCGCATCAGGTTTGGCTGTGCCGATATCCATACCACGATAAACCAGCGCCGAATCGACACTGATCAGGTCTGAGCTTAGCTCATTATAAATAGCTAAGGCCAGATCGGTTTTACCCGTTGCTGTGGGTCCCATGATGAAGATAGCGATTGGCGAATCTGCTTTTTCACCTGGCTGGATAATTAAGTCATTCATAACATATGTGATAAATGCGCAGTTTTAAGTTTTAAGTTTTAAGTTTTAAGCTTATAACTTATAACTTATAACTTATAACTTGTAACTCGACTATCTCCCACGCATGAACAGTTTATCCAGCTCAGCAATGCTCAGCTGTATCCACGTTGGCCGCCCATGATTGCACTGCCCGCTGCGCTCGGTTATTTCCATATCCCGTAACAGGGCGTTCATTTCTTCTATGGTTAATTTACGATTTGCCCTTATTGAGCCATGGCACGCCATGGTCGATAGAATTTCATTTATCGCCTGTTGAATACGCGTGCTGCTGCCGTGTGTTAACAGATCGGAAAGTACATCACGTAACAGGGTTTCAACATCACTGTTTGACAATACGACGGGCAGTTGCCGTATTTTAATCGTTTCCTCGGCTACTCGATCAATTTCAAAACCCAGTTCACTAAACACTTCTGCCTGCTCTTCCACAATCTGCGCTTCTTTACTGCTCACCGATATTGTCATCGGTACCAGTAGCGGCTGTGACTTAATGCCCTCACCTTCACGCGCTGTTTTTAGTCGTTCATAGGTTATACGCTCATGTGCAGCGTGCATATCAACCAGCACCATTCCCTGCGCGTTCTCCGCCAGTATATAAATGCCATGTAACTGGGCACGCGCGAAGCCTAACGGCGGCATGTCTCCTGCTTGTGTTTCTACTTCTATGCCTACTTCTATGCCAGCTAAAGATTGATTTTTTTCAGGCGCAAACGCCGTGTAAGCCCGCCTTTGTTCTGCTGCTGCAAAAGGCATTGATGACTGTGTAGGCTGATACCCCTGGAATTGAGTCTTAGAAGTGTTAAATGGTTTTGCCTCAGATAAACCTGCCCCCTGGTGCTCTGATACAGATGTAGAGCCAGATGGATTTGAAAAATGCTGATAATCGTGCGAACTGGTGTCACCAGCCGTTACTTCCGCAAGACTTTTATGTATCGCGCGGAATAAAAAGTCGTGTATTTGACGGCCTTGACGAAAACGCACTTCATGTTTACCCGGATGCGCATTGACATCAACCATTACCGGGTCACATTCAAAAAAGAGTACGTAGGCAGGATGTCGGCCATGAAATAGAACATCGGAATACGCCTGGCGTACTGCATGGCTAACCAGGCGATCTCTCACCACGCGGCCATTCACATAAAAATACTGCATATCTGCCTGGCTTCGTGAAAATGTCGGTTGCGCGATCCAGCCCCACAGGCGAAGCCCTTCATATTCAAAATCCATAAAAACGGCCTGCTCAATAAAGGCCGGGCCAAGTATTTCAGCAATACGTTTTTCCTGCTGTAAACGGTTATTAGCAGCACGTAATGCTTTAACCACACGCTGATTATGTCGTAATGAAATATCGACATCAAAACGGCTGAGGGATATTCGTTTAACAACATCATCAAGATGGGAAAACTCGGTTTTTTCTGTACGAAGAAATTTTCGCCTGGCGGGGACATTAAAAAACAGGTCCCGCACTTCGATAGTGGTGCCGGCTTTGTTTGCCGCTGGTGCAAGGTCACTGGCCCGACTGTTATTCATCGTCAACTGCCAGGTTTCATCACCGCCTTGCCAGCAGGAGGTCAATTGCAACTGGCTCACTGAAGCAATGCTCGGCAAGGCTTCACCACGAAAGCCCAGACTGGTGACTTCTTCGAGATCATCGATAGAATGAATTTTACTGGTGGCATGGGGCGACAGTGACAGCACCAGGTCATCTTTATGAATACCATGGCCGTTATCGCTTATGCGGATAAGTTTAGTGCCGCCTTTTTCTATATCAATGCTGATCTTTGTGGCGCCGGCGTCCAGGCTGTTTTCCAGCAGTTCTTTTACCACCGATGCAGGACGTTCAACGACCTCACCGGCTGCAATCTGGTTGACCAGTTGTACTGGCATTGGCTGGATTCGACTGTGTGTTGTCATGGTGGTAAAGCGTTATTATTCTGAAGCTGTTTAGTTTATCGTATTTTATCGCCAGTGTTTCACATCAAGATCCTTCTCTATCGTTCAGGATGACAGTACTTTTTTATCCTGTCATCCTGAACGATAGTGAAGGATCTTATACACATCACGTGAATCAAATACAGCTGAAAACACAGCTAATTAAATTCATAACAAAGGATATTTTTCAATAACCTGATAATTCACACCTTCTTTGTAAGTAATTGACTCAACCAGTACAAACTCTTCAACGCGCCAGGGTAGAGAAAAATCACTCTGAGCAGTATCGGGTTTGCTGCATTTTCTCATCAGTGTGGCATGTGGTGAAAATGGACGTAGGTCACATTTGAATCCGCAATCGGCAATAACATCGCCAAGCTTTTTATGCAGGTGGTCTAACTGAGCGGGGATATCCTGTGACCCCATCCAGAGTATTTTAGCTTTCGGAAAATAGCCAAAACAATCTAAATTTAATTGAACGCCCTCAGCACTAACTGACTGTGCGGCAGCATGCATGCAATCTTTAGTAGACTCAGTTACCTGGCCGACAAAGTGCAAGGTCACGTGTAAATTTTGTGGCCGTATAACACGCCCTTTTATTTGCCTGGGAAGCTGAGAAAATATTTCGACAATAGATTGCCTGACTTGATCAGTAGGCCATAAAGCAAAAAACAATCGACGGGTTTTAATATGATTACTCATTCACCATATATTAACAATATATCCAAATTAATTGACGAGCATTGAGCGCCACTAATTATATTACTTATTGCACTTGTTCAGACAAGGTGAAATCCACACCACTTTCAAATTGATCTTCAGGTGAAATAACTATCGTTGTTTCCAGTTCCGCCTGTAAGTTTAATTGGCTCAATTGTGCGGGAGATACTCTTACGCCATACACTCCTAGTGGTATGTTACTAATCACATAAAACCCATCATACTCAGTGGTTGTAGACCTTACTACATCACCTTGTTTATTAACCACCTCAACTTTCACACGACCTGCTGGTATAGTTTTATTTTCTTTAACCAGGTAAACAGTGCCATCAATTTCGCCACTTGTGAAAATTGGAAAATCCAGCTGCATGGCCTGCCCTGGCCTTGGCACGATACGCATACCGTCGATTGCTGCTGTCCACATCGGATCTTCAAGAGTCGCTTTGTTAACAGCCAGGTTGATAGGTGTATGTTCTGGTACGCCTGTAATAAAGGCAATGCCGTTCTCATCGGTCCTGATCTTCTGGAATCCACCATTGATTGTAAAACCGACATTTTCTATCGGTTCATCACCATCATCGAATAGCCCATCCTGATTGTTATCAATAAATACACGTGCAGAGACACTGCCTCTGCCAGCTATAGCCAGCGCATTAGCTTCCCATTTTTTCTGCCTGGGCTCTCGACCAATACCAATTGAAAACCTTGCATCCAGACTGAAAACTTCATCAGTGTTATATCTTGCGCCAAATGATAGATTATATTTTCCGATAGCTCTGGAGGCGGAAGCATTTACTTCTGTGATGTCTGCTACTAACGAATGATTAAGCCCATAGGTAAACTGAAACCTATTATAGAGAGGCGGTCTTACTGTGATGTTGACGTTAGTTATTTCATTTATCGGCTGAAAAGCATAATTCACTGTTCCGCGAATACCAAAACGATCGACATAACTGCTTAATCCAAATGTACCGGTAAAAATGTTTTGTGTCGCCGAATTCTGTACAAATTGTAACTGGTTACTCATCGACAAACCGTAAGCCTGGAGTGAGATCAGGTTAATAAGTTCATTTCTATCATTGCCGGCCTCAAAATCTGCCATTTTCAATTCCAGGCTAAAAGGTATACGTGGCAAAAAAGAAGGTGGTATGGAGGTATCAAGTCTGAATTCAGTATTATACTTGTATTCTTGAGCAGTAAGTCTGTACTCTTCGCTGAAAAAATGATTCATGATGGTGTGATTAAACTTGAATACGGTATCACCAATTCCTGTTTGCAGATCAATATTTATCGCTTCACCGCCATCTATATCATCTATAACATCTGCGGTAACAAAAAATGATTCCCAGAATGCTCTGACACCTGCCTGAATATAATTGTGTTGTTCAACAGTATTAGTGTTCACATCCAGCGGAATACTTGCACCGATAAAACTTACGGATAGCTGGTTGCTCAAGCCGAAGTCATATTGACCTGTTGCGCGATTACCTCCTCGCTCATTGTCAGAAGCAAGTACACGATAATGGTGTTGGCCTTTCTTCGTTAATGACTGTCCGAGTTCAAAAGTTTGTTCCTGTTCGCGCACCTGACCCTGCGGGCCATAAAATACCAGTCTGAAATAGTTACGGCCAAATAGCAGGGGGATATCATCAAAGTCATATAAGCCATCTACAGCTTCCGACTGATAACCGATCAGGCGGTTGTTATGGTATAGCTCAACTTCCCAGCCCGGTAGCAGGTTACCTTGAAAACGGTGGCGATCATATTCTGCCTGAATGTTTAACGGGAAGTTACTGATTAATGCTCCAGGTTCCTGATCACCAGGTATCGTAATATTTTTCAATCTTGGCTCTGTGATATGCCCCATCGCATACTCTGAAGCTTGAGCAAAACCTAGCAATTCACTTTCCGGGTCTTTCTTACCAAGTGTAAACCTGAATTCATCCAGCACGTCATCATTCGTCGCAAACAAGTACAGAGATGATTCCATGCCAAGCAAGTCGCTTGTCATATAGGTAGTCGAACGTAATGTATTGGTTGATTCCGTATCGCTGTAGCGGTTACTGCTTTCAAAGATCTGGTCAATGAAGGGAACGTTCCACATATCATATGGTTCATAATGATATGGATAATATGGCGTATCTGCATTCAGACGCGCTCTTGTTTTGGCGATTCTGTCCTCGCGTTCCATTTTGACAATAAATGGGAAAGGTTCTTTAGCCGTGATTTTTACTGAAGATGAAAACAGGTCAACATCAATTTTTATTTCAAACCATTTAGATAACAAGTTAGCGTCGATATAAATATCATCATCAAGGACATAGACCTGATTACTGTCGAATGACTCTGTAACACCTTTGAGTATGATCTGATTACGTGTTGTATCAAGGCTAAATGTATTACCTTCATTAAACACAAAACCATTGGCTGTACCATTAGCAAGGTCAACATCAACGGCAAGGTCGAGTATCTCGGCTAACAATCCGATTGGAACTATAAGAATATTTTTTCGTTGATATGCTAGTAGAACATCGTCAAGCCGATATTGCTCAACGCGCATCGCAAGTATGCGTAAGTCTTCATCCCGCGGCGTCCATTCACTGCTATCAACCTCCTGCGCGTAACTACTGGCTGGAAATAAGAGGAGTAACAGGAATAATATTAAACGGCGAGCGAAGCACACAGAAAAATGCTCCATCCATTTTTATGGTATAGCAAGCCGAGACTCTGCTATCTTCCCTGATTTTTCACTCTCGTCAGGCTTCAGATATAAAACTTTAAGTTCGCCATTTGCAAGATTCAACCCTGCAGGTGGATTCAATTTGACCTCAAAAGCTCTTTTATCTAGTGGCAGATAAACCGCAACACCGTTTGCCTGACCGATAAGGACAGACTCCCCCTGTTTAGGGGTGAAATAGATGCGAACATCGCCATATATGGATTCATTGCCCGTCCTGTTAATATTTAATGACAGCGAAGAACCGCCTCTAACTGTATTTGCCTGCTTAATTTCAAAATTACTTAAACTGGCACTTGCACTTAATTTACCTTGTTTGACAAAAACGGGGATTGTTATACCTACGATAGGTATCAACTTGATACTAACCTTGCTTGATTCAGTTGATGCAAGCTCTTCGATATCAGAGATTGATGCATCTGGCAGTGCCTGAAACATCAAATGTGAACGATATTCACCATCTTTTAAGTCTCGTTTTTTGCGCAGCATCAAACGAACTGTTTGCGACTGCCCCGGTTGCAAAGTTACCTGGCGCGGTGAGAAACGCACCATCTCATCAGAATACATACCCGGTTCATTTTCTTCTACAGCTTCAATTTGTCCTGAATCTAGCATTTTTCGTCGCACAAAAGATATTCTGTAACGACCGGTATCAGCACCATTATTGATCAGGTTCACCTGTTTGGTACGCTCATTTCCTTCAAAAGCGATACGTGTTGGGCTGATCATCAGCTGTGCTGCTGCACTAACCTGACTCGATGCAAGAACTGACAAAATCACCAGGCAAGAGGAGATAAATACGACAAGATACCTGCTGAAAAATACAGTACGTCCAGTGTCGAACTCATAAACTGAGTGATTATTATTATATTTATATTTATTTTTATTATTCATTGTTTCATTATTATTTTAATTGTCGAAACAGATGGGACAGCACTTTATATACAAAAAGGGGCCAACAGACTGTCAGCCCCTGTCATTCATAATTAAACAACTACTCTAGTTGTAATCAACAGTTATGGTGTAATTACCCTGGTAGAGACCTGGTGCTTGCCCTGCTGAAAGAGAGATCGCTCCACCAACACCGATATTCTCAGTTGCTGCCGGTAAGGTACCACTGGCATCATGAGTAAATACAGCAGGCAGGGGAATTGCACCAAAAAGCAGATTAATGCCTGGAATCGAAATAGAGTATGTCTTACCTGATACACCCCCAAGTACATAAACACCTGGCGCGTTAGCACCACCAGGAACAGCAGTAGCACCACCTGTTATGGTACGAGCACCAGTGGTAGCGTTAAGAATTACCGTACCGGGGGTGCCCGCATCTACAGACACATCACCAAAATTCAGAGGTGTTGTTTCAGTAATTGTCATCGGTGCAATAACATTTGCATCAGCCGTTGAGGTAACACTTGCAGCGAATGTGGAAGCCGAATAGATACCGACTGATGTTATGGCGGTACCGGCAATTAATAATAATTTTGTGTTCATGATTGGTCTCTCTAATAAAAGTATTTTTTCTGTTTTATACCAATTTTATATCTAAGCGTGCTTTCAACTTCTTCGCTGTTTGACTCAAAGTATAGGAGTCATTCCATCTTATTCAAGTAATAATCAAGGCAATTTTGTGAACAAATTCATTATTTTGCACTTTATTCCTTAGTTATATTCAATAGTAGTCGACATGATGCCGCTGTATGCCCCGAACGCTTGAAAACTGCCAACATTCAATGTGGCACCAATATATAAATCTTGCCTGCCCCCAGCATCCAACTGTCCATTAATTGCCGGATTACTACTAAAATTACTGACTGTCATACTGTCCCCAGCGGAGCTTGTAATAGTCACAGAATCCGGCAAGGTCACAATATAATAAGCATTTGGATCGCCTGATGCTTCAAATTTAGCCGGTGTTCCGGCTGTATTTGTATTAACCGTAGCACCACCCGTTGTGGTTCGTGATCCATTTGTTCCTATCGTGACTGTACCTGGACTCGAACTTGACGCAATATCACCAAATACAATGCCGTTTTGCGCGACCAAATTTATGGTCGAAATGATATTTGCATCCACCGTAGAAGTTGTTGTTGCTGCCACCGCATCGCGTAGACACAGGATGGTTGATACTGACAGGCAAGCAACGGTTGCATAAACAATCATCTGCTTGCTCGGTAACTCAAGTATTAAAGATCTAACATTAGTCATACATGTATTATAGCCATTAGAATTTAGAATACTTTCATTTTCAATAAAGTGCTGATATTTCAAGATAAATGGAGTTCTAGTAATTGAAATCAATCGTGAAATTTCCTGTATAAGGCCCCTGATTCTGGGCATTATTTGTAATAAGATCCGCACCAATTGTGACTGTGTCTGTGGTGCTAATTTTAAATTTGTCGCCATCAGCGGCCGCGCTGGTGATAAAGTTATTGACTGTCATCGACACTGGTCCGCTTATGGTTATACTGTTTGGTATTGCAGAAATACGTATCCAACGATTTAAACATCTAGAATCCGAGTTTGAAAAGACATATGTTGCTGCAGATACCGCGCCTCCAACCAGGAGAACACCACCGGTTTCAGTTCTGACACCGGCAGTATCTATTGTGATAGTCCCGCCATTGGTTCCAACATAGTCGCCAAAATCCAGGTCCTGTGTCAGATTGGCAGTGAGTGTAGCAGGACAATCTGGAGGCACAGCATATATTGTCTGTGCAATAATCACGCAGAAAATAGTTACAATAAATTTGTAAAAATGTATATATTTCATCATCATTATCTATTCGACTGCTCAGCCATCACTACGCGCACAAGCCTTACGTGTTTTGGTCGTTCTTTTAAATCATTTAATTCGACACCGTTTCTGAACAAGACATACCATGCGAACTTGTCGCGATCTCTATTTTCAGTAGAGGTCCAGTACCAGCTAGGCATCGTTCGTGGAAAATACTTATTATTAATTGTAGTCTTAATATCACTTCCTGCAAAATTCACAAGGGTTTGCATTTGCTCACGCGTAGGCAGAGACCAGTCATTGTGACCACAATAATTTTGCTTGTTCATCGCTTCTACATAAGCATGAGTATCACAGTCCGCATCACCCTTACAGCGTCCGCCATCTGTAATACCTTTTAAGGTTTTAGTATCAGGATTAAACCATGAATATAAATTATTTGAATTTCTCATGGTATCGTCTTCAGACTTTACCTCCCACATTAAACCGTTTTTTGTATCCTGCACGCAGGTCCCGTGCTCGTTATTATCTTCCAGTGATTTACCATTGGTGTCATGTTTGATATAAGCAGGTTTTGTCTCTACAACTATATTTACTTCATCAGCAGTTTTTTCTACTGACGGGATTGTTTCATCATCACTGCTGACAGGAACTGGTATTACAGCAAGCGGACTCTTTTCGATCAGTTCTACTTTTTTATTTTCAGAAATATTTTGCTTCGGTTTTATATTTTCTTTGTCTTTTATCACCACTACCGGTGCAGGTTTTTTCACTACAGGCACAACTGGAACGACGGCAGGTTTACTTTCAAGATTTTTAACCTCTACCTCTTTAACTTCTTCCTTTTTAGCCTCTACCTTTTCAACTTCAACATGATCATCTGTTAGCTCAAAGTTTGAATTGATATCATTAAGACTTTCTCTAACCTCATTCAAGTCATCATTAACAGCTTTTAAGTCATCCAGCGTAATTGAATGTTTATTAACACTGTCGGGGTCAACTGATTTATTGAGGAAAGCACCGTTACCCTGCAACGCTATTACCTGTGAAATGATTAAAAGCATAAGTAAAATTAATAATAATAATTTGCGGTTACGTTTTGACTTGCTTGTTTGGTCTTTTACCTTTTCATTATTCACACAGATAAAATCCCCCTCAGGCAACAGTATGTTGGGATGCCCGGGATCAATTTGCTAGTTATTAACCACCATGCTTTTACAAAGGCAGATATTACTTTGTAAGTTTCATTGTCAGGTTTATTTAGTCGCATACTTATCCCTGTTTATGACATTGCTATTACAATATTTGTCGACGTTTTGATGAAAATTTTGCGGTATAAGGTAATTCAAGCAAAAATACTTCAAAAGTAAAGTAAATTGGGCGTAATACCAGATCAAGTAAGACAGGTTCCTGATAGACGGCGCTTAACTGAAAATTTTTACGATTGATTAGTTACTAATCATTTTTAGCTTTTTACTGACTAAATTTTAAACAAAAAAATGACCCTAAAAAGGGTCATTAGCAGCTTTCCGTGAGCATTTTTATTATTATTGTTATAGCTTTCTAACTCACTGGAATTTTAATTACCTGTCCTGCCATCAGGTTATCAGCATACAACGCATTTCGTGCACGCAAATCTTCTTCTTTCACATTATAATTTTTTGCAATTGTTTTAACATCATCACCATTATTTACGGAATACTCGCCTTCAGATGCTGCCAGCCAGGTTCCTGGTGGTGCTTTACGTGCAAAATATTTACTCACACCACGAGTAATAGCTTTTGCAACTTTCTGCTGGTGAGATGAACTGCGTAAATTCTTCTCTTCTCTCGGGTTCGAAATAAAGGCGGTTTCCAACAAAACCGATGGGATGTTCGGTGCTTTTAATACAGCAAACCCTGCCTGTTGAACCTTTTTCTTATGCACTCGATTCACTGTTTTAATCTGTCTTATTATTTCGCCGCCAATATCCAGGCTTGATTCAATGGTACCGGTAAGCGACAAGTCAAACAGAACTTCTTTTACCATTTGGTCATCAACCGCTAAATTCACATCACCAAATAACAAATCGGCTGCATTTTCTTTTTCCGCTAACATACGTGCCGTTTCTGAGCTGGCACCATCCACGGATAAGGCGTAAATGGATGAACCACGCGCACGCGGATCAGGAAACGAATCGGCATGTAATGAAATCATCAAATCAGCATGATTATCACGTGCTTTATGTATACGATCACGTAGACGCATATAGCGATCATTTTTACGAATAAGCACCGCTTTCATACCACGTTGCTGATTAATATATTTTTCCAGACGTTTGGCAATTTGCAAGGTGACTGTTTTTTCGTGGGTACCAGAGCGCCCTGTAGCACCAGGATCTCTACCACCGTGACCTGCATCAATGGCAATGATTACATCACGTTTATGGGATTTTTTTACCGTAGCCGATTTCCCTGGCTGCTTTTTAGCGTCATGCAGGTCAATGACCAGGCGATGCCCGGATTTTCCAGAAGGAGCAAGCAGGAAACTACGTGCTGTTACCGATTTGCTTAAATCAAACACCACGCGCAAATCGTTTTTATTTTGCACGCCGCTTCGTATGCTACGTATCAGTGAATTAGCCTGTACCTGATCCACCATGCCGTGAGACATTTTTGTGTTTTTAATATCAAGCACCACGCGCTCTGGTTTATGTAAAGCAAAAACTGAATGATCCGCAATGCCATCCAGATCAAATACCAGGCGTACATAACCTTTGTTTTTAGAAAGACGAATATCCTGTACCTGGGCACTGGAAACCCCGGCTAATGAAGTGCCGGACACAGCAGAAGCAGCCAGACCACTTAGTCCGGCTAAACTTTTTAAAAATTTTCGACGATCTGTTTCCATCTTTATAAATGACCCGGTTAAGGGAATACTATCATCGTGCCCTGTTTTTATTTTTGTGACTAAACTGCTTCTCTCTTAATGTAATGCTATTGTGGCAAAATTAAAAAATAATGCAAGTAGTTTTTCATTATTTTTTATATAGATACGACACTTTCCTCTAGTTGAACCGAGAAAAGACCTGTAACATCAACTTTTTACCTTTATCCGTTAGTGCAGAAATAACCAAATTTCGCCCTTCTTCAGCATGGCTAAAGGTGCAAATCCAGTCCGCAGGCGGTAAAAAACCGTCTGCTTTTTCTGGCCATTCCACTAAACAAACATCATTATCATTAAAATAGTCTCTCGCGCCAATAAATTCCAGCTCTTCCGGCTCGGCAAGGCGATACAGGTCAAAGTGGTAACATAGCCGATTGTGGCTAATGGGGTATGGCTCAACCAGGGTGTAGGTTGGACTTTTAACCACACCATCAAAACCACTTGCCTGGATAAAACCCCGGGCAAAGGTTGTGTTACCTACACCTAAATCGCCAATTAACAACATAACAAATGATGAATTGAGATGTTGCGCAACCTTTTTAGCTAAAGCAATCTGCTGACCCTCATCTGCTAAAAAAAATTGCTGACTCATCAAGGATTTTTCATTTTTTATCTCCATGGATGGAGTGTATCCTGTGAATCGTCTGGAACGATTCCAGTACATTTTTCACTGATTTTGCTCACCGCAAAATCTCCGGCAATGCATTAACAACATCCGAAGCCAGCAAACCACGCGTTTTATCCCCGGTGACGGATTGTGCCGCTAAAGCATGCAGGCAAACACCCA
>Ga0164315_10000866_pt1 | contig 22077 bp, 17 predicted proteins | sample GuaBasSedimGuay6_FD_113737 | JGI IMG/M metagenome (GOLD analysis project Ga0164315, IMG submission 113737) | Subseafloor sediment microbial communities from Guaymas Basin, Gulf of California, Mexico - Guay6, Core 4569-2, 0-3 cm | ecosystem: Environmental > Aquatic > Marine > Hydrothermal vents... | reverse complement strand
TCTTCTGTGTAGGCAATAATGTCAGCTGAGGCATGACGTACCGCCGCTGCCCGTGGTTCATGAAGGGTCTCGAATGGACCGATTTCTACAATTTTAAAAGACTCAAAACGTGCTAGTTGCTGCACATCGAGATCCAGTTTGTCCTCAAATGGGCAGATAATGACAAGCTCAATAAGTTCACATACGGTTTGCACTTCCAGATATAGCATTAACTGGGCTACAGACTCGTAATCGTCGGTGGTAATCACGGCGACGGATATTTTTGCAGTGGTGTTTGTCACGGTATTTGCCTGCGTTTCCATTCGATTCCGACCTGCTAAAAACTGTATTTAGAGAGAAAATAATAGCAGTTGATCAGCTTATCAATTTTCTGCCTGGATGACGGGCTCCATTCTACCAAAGCCCGGTGATCCCCAAGGTCATCAAGCACGATTGAGCTGCAGTCCTGCAGATACTCGGTAGTGGCATCGAAACCCAGAAACCCGCAAAGCTTTTCAAGCTCTTTTTGCGGTTGGGAAACCAGCTGTTCAAAGTGAATTTCGTGAAGTTGATCTGCCGCCAATTTATCAGAGACTGTGCTGAGTGTCTGATATAAGCGTTCAAAATAGGCGATAGCGGAATCCTGTGTGTGTTGTCTTTTTACTGTACTCAAAATACTGGCGATAGCATCGTAGGGATTACGGATCACATGAATGAAATGGCAGGGATTGAGACTTTTCAGCAAGGTATCAACCAGCCAGGGTCTTGCCTCTACGCTCAGCAAAAAGCCTTCACCATGTTTGTCGCCCACAAGTTGAAGGTTTTTGTAACGGCCTTGCCATTGGTTTGGCACGCTATGTGAGTAATGAATATGTTGACGCCCGTTGGCCGCACTTTTCTTTGAATTAGAGAGAATCAGCAATTCAATTTGGCGTTTGCTGAAGTGAGCAACCTTATATTTGGGTAGGCCCAATTCATGCGCAATCAGCATCTCGGGGTGGGCATCAAGCATTGCACCTACCAGGCTGTGACCATTGCGTGGTGCGCCCATGAACAAGCAATACCGCTGAATATTTGCTAGCGCAGGATTGGGCAAAATTGATCTGCCAGCCGACAATGCAAAGTCACCACCCAGTCGTGTCAGTTCCAGCCAGATGGGTACATCAGGATATGCCATCAAACAACCGCCTTACTTTCATTTCTTGTCGAGGATGATCGAATTCAAAAGTATATCTCTTTCCAGCCATAAATGAGTCGGGCGTTTAAGGATTTGTTTCCTCTTTAGCCTGACGGTAACATAGAATCTGAAATTCCAGTCTCGTTCATCGAATAAAAACTATGCGACAAAGGATAGCGAATACAACAACAGTTCCAAAGCCGAAGTTTTCGGTCATCATTCCAACTTATCAGCGTTTGGAGTGTTTGCGTGATTGTCTGACGGGCATCTCGGCAAATTTAGCAGCAAAGTCAGATTTCGAAGTTATTGTGGTTGATGATCACAGTGACGATGATCCGTCGGTTGTCATAAACTCTTTCAAGCCCGAATTTAATGTAAATCTTCTGTATCAGGAGAAAAATCAGGGCCCCGCGGCGGCTCGAAACCGGGGTGCCGGTCATGCCCGTGGTGATTACTTATTGTTTATTGATGATGATTGCATTCCCTGCCCTGAATGGCTGGATACCATCGGTGAACACTTGAATGGTTCAGACTCACTTGCCATTGGCGGCAATTGTCTCAATGAATTGAATAAACGGGTTTTCTCTGAAGCGCAGCAAATGATGATGGATTACCTCTATGCTTATTACAATAGTGACCCAACAAATGCGCAGTTCTGCCCAACCAATAATCTGGCCATACCACGTAAGGGTTTTTTGCAAATGGGTGGCTTTGATACCTCGTTTCGCAAGGCTGCAGGGGAGGATCGGGATTTTTCAGCCCGTTGGTTACGTACGGGTGCCGATATGCGTTTTATTACTGACGCACCGGTATATCACCAGCACGCAATGGGTTTAAAGGAGTTTTTCCGTATGCACTATTGGTACGGACGAGGTGCCAGAAGATTTCATCATCTTGAAGCCGAAAAAGTTGATAAAAAAGGATTGGAGCCTATTGGATTTTATACCGGACTGATATTTTTTCCATTCTCACAAACCACCCCGATGCGGGCGGCGACCATCAGTTTGTTGCAGCTATTGTCCCAGGTTGCACATACGTTTGGTTATCTCAGGGAAATGCCGTTGACGCGCTGACCTCCTGACCCTGATACCACAGTTCCAACATGAGCAGGTTCCAAAGCAGGTAACAATGGGTCGGATGCCCAAGACGGGTGAAGTCGATCAACTTTGTAAGCTTAGAGGCTTTGAACAGACAACGGGTCTGGGCTGACTGACTCAAAAGGGTGTCGTGTAGCATGTCGTATAAAGGCCCACCCAGCCATGCATTCAAAGGTAAACCAAAACCACGTTTTTCACGTTTCATGACGCCAGGTGCTACCTGGCCTGCCAATGCTCTCCTTAGAATCCACTTGCCTTCGCCTGCATGCAATTTGTCACCTTCAGGCAAGGCAGCCATAAATGCGGCAAGTTTATGATCCAGAAAAGGCGAACGACCCTCCATGGAGTGCGCCATCATACACATATCAAGTTTGGGTAACAGATCGTTGCCAAGATAGCTTTTCTGGTCAACATCCAGCATGGAATTGATGGCGCCATTGGCGTTGGAGCTTGCAAACAGATCGGCAATAAAACTCACCGGGTCCTGTATTGATATGGCTTGCTGAAACCCATCGGAATACAAATCTCGCGCGAGCGCTGCATCACAGTGGAGCAACCAACGGCTATAAAGTTTGTCCAGCGAGTGCTCGCCTGAAGCCAGTAGATCTGCCAGACCCTTCAAAGGATGGTCAAGGGCAACAGAGGCGGGCAGTAGCTTCTTAAGTAGTGCTGCAAGTCCTTGGCGCACTGTCTTTGGTAGCGCCCAGAGACGGTGGGCAATCTGGTGTTTACGATAGCGGGAATAACCCGCCAGGGCCTCATCTCCACCCTCACCGGAAAGCGCCACGGTGATGTGCTGAGAGGCCATCTCTGAAAGACACCATGTGGGTACAGCTGAGGGATCACCAAATGGCTCGTCCATATGCCTGGCGATGACGGGCAGCAGATTTTCCAGGTCTGGCTGGAGAATTATTTCGCGATGTTTTGTACCAAGGAATTCGGCGGCGGCGCGGGCCTGCTGACTCTCGTCTGCGCTTTTTTCATTGAAGCCCAGGCTGAAGGTCTCCACCTGCTGACCACTCACACGACAGGCCGCGGCAGCAATGGAGTTTGAGTCAATTCCACCGCTGAGGTAGACCCCAACAGGCACTTCACCCATCAATCGCAGACGCACTGATTCATCAAATAACTCAGCTAACTCCTCTTCACGATCGGCCAGACTTGTGCTGGCCATTTTTTGGCTGTAATCGAGTTGCCAATAGCGTTTGATACTAACTTGACCGGCCTCCAGCACCAGTTGGTGTGCGGCTGGCAACTTACGCACATCTTTAAAAATTGAATCCGGTGCTGCTATGTAGTCCATCGAAATAAACCGATGTAACACCGAAGGGTTAATTTCAGTGGGTAATGCCGGGTTTTGTTTGAGTGACTTCAGCTCAGACGCAAACATGAACTGCCCATTAATATCGGAATAGAACAACGGCTTTTGACCAAAGCGATCTCTTGCCATCATCAAGCGCTGTTTTTTGATATCCCAGATTGCAAAAGCGAACATGCCACGTAGATACTGGACACAGTCGTCACCGTACAAGCGATAAAGATAGAGAATCACTTCGGTATCATTGTGCGAACAGAATTTGAAGCCTTGACGCTCGAGTTGCTGTCTTAGTTCGAGGTGATTGTAGATTTCTCCATTACAGACGATCCAAATCGTTTCAGTGTCATCACACATCGGCTGTTGGCCTGCGGGGCTAAGGTCGACGATGGCAAGACGTCGATGCCCAAGGCCAGCTTTGCCAAGTATTTTAGTACTGTGATTGTCGGGTCCGCGGTGGGCAAGTACGCGGGTCATTTTGTCGAGCAGACTGGCAGAAACCCTGTTGCCATCGTTCTGAACAATTCCACTGATGCCACACATCGTTAGTGGGCCTGAGAGTCCTTGACGGCTTTCTCATGTTCAGAGATCGAGGGCTGGTCATGGACAAGACAGCTCAGATAACCCGCAAACTCACCCGCACTCCAAAAGAGAATTCCGCCAAAGGTTTGCAATGAATTTCTTAAGAACGCTGATCTGTATACATCGCGCTGATACACCCGTACCCCTGCGCGTGCAAACAGCAGGAACGGGAGTAGTGGGGCAGTCATCAAATTCAGAAGCAGCCGGCCTTTTGTCAGTGACTGATACCTGGTTCTTACCTGGGCAAAATATTTGCCGTGAAAAGCTTCATGTTCAAGCATATGGAACAATCCGCCGGGGTTGATATGAGCAACGCGAATATCAGGGTCGAGGTAGGGCAGTTCGCCGTCTTTTGCCCGTAGCCAGTGAAACAGGCTGTCAGAGCAATATCCTTCAGTCCGAAATGGTCCCCAACGCTCATATGCTTCGCGCTTCATGCTAAGACAGCACGTGGGTATTTCGGTGACATGGCCTTTTGAAGCGCCAGGAGACCAGTGATTGAACTCGGTGAAGTAATACCCCCAGCCCACCGGGTTTTCAGGATTTGCATTTTCCACAATTCCGCCAATCACAGACTCAGTTGATTGATGCGCCTGCACAATGGCTTCGATCCAACCCGGGCCGGCAACACAATCCGCGTCGGTAAAAGCAAGGATTTGACCGTTGGCCTCAGCAATACCAAGATTCCGTGCGCCACCCGGATAGAGTCTTTTGCTTGAACGTATTAATTTAACCGTTGGAAATTCACGCTCGATTAAGTCGGCAGCGCCATCGTTTGCACTATCAATAACGATGATTTCGAACGCTGCACCAGTTTGCTGCCCATGCAATGCTGATAACGACCTGACTATCGTCTCAAGACTGTTATATGAAGGTATAATTACTGATACTTGGTGGGATGCCATCGTGGCGCTCAGGTTTGAAAACTGAAGTGTACGCGAGAACTTTACAGACAGACAATAAAAGGGGCCCTGGTCATGACCTTTCGGAACGCAGATGAACTTGCAGATGCCGAGATTGTGTCCACAGATATCTGTATTGTCGGGGCCGGCGCAGCCGGTATTACACTGGCCCTTGAGCTAGAGAAATCACGCTTCAGGGTCACGCTGCTGGAAAGTGGTGATGTTGAGGCGCTCGAAGACGCAGATCAGTTGAATGATCTGGAAATTGCCGGCCATCCATTGAATGTTAAAGCGCCCATAAGACGTCGAGCGCTGGGCGGTACCACCATCGCCACCTATGGACGTTCAGTGTTGCTGGACCCGATAGAATTCGAGTCACGGCCCTGGGTCAGCCAGAGGGGTTGGCCGATTGAACTGAACCAGCTGCGTCGTTGGTATCCACAGGCAGCGGATATACTGGCCTTGCCAAGGGTGAAGTTGCTCGAGGCCGAAAACTGGTCGCAACATCCACTGCCAAAAATCGCCGGCAAACACCAATTATCAACCCGTATTCACCTCTGGGGTGAAAACACAAACCTGGGCAACGCCTGGGAAAGTCGATTACGTGAGTCTGAAAACATCCAGGTTTTGCTACGTGCAACTGCACTACGCTGCGAAGCTGACGCCACTGGCAGTAAAATAAAACAACTGGCTTGTCGGGGCCTCAACGGCGGCACTTTTTCAGTTCACGCCCGGGTGTTCATACTTGCTTGTGGTGGAATGGAAAACCCGAGAATGTTGCTGCTTTCCAGGGAGGCAGAGAATGCACCGGCGATCAACTGGGATCTGGTTGGGCGTTTTTATATGAATCACCCGCGCTCACAGATCCTTGCAAAGATTCGCCTGAAGCGGCAAACAGGTCGAAGCAGCAAGCGACAACAACTTAACCGGATTCGTTGGTTGATTCGACATAACGACAAGCGGGCGAAGGGTGCTTTGCAATTTGCGCTCAGCCCCAGTGAAGAATTGCAACGCAATGAAGGGCTATTGAATGTCAGCAGCTTTTTCTATGCAGTCAGTGATCAAAAAACCCGTGATGCAAGTTCGCAGCTCAATAAGCTTGCGACAGCATGGTCATCTAACAAAACACAAGTGATATCCCGGACGGCTCAGTTGTCCCGCTATTTACCCACACTGGTGGGAGGCGCAATTCATCGTTTCCAGGATAAACCCTATCGTGCGGACCACTTGGTCGTTGTTGACCAATGTGAACAAACACCAGATTATGAAAGCCGCTTACTTCTAGGCGAGGGTGTTGACCGGTTTGCTTGTCCGAAACCACTGCTGGACTGGCAAATTGGCCCGGACACGACTCGCAGCCTTAGGCGCTTACACGCGTTAATGGCCAATTTTTTTGGGTATATGGCGTTGGGCAGTTTTGAAAGTAAATTGCTTGATGACCCTTCTTTTGAACCGCATTACCAGGACTGTGCGCACCCGACCGGTACAACACGAATGAGTGATAACGATCATGATGGAGTGGTTGATCGTAATTGTCGTGTACATGGTCTGCAAAACCTTTTCATGGCAGGCAGCTCGGTTTTTCCTGTCGGTGGTCATGCAAGTCCGACATTTATCATCATCGCATTGGCGGCACGACTTGCGGCCCATCTAAAAAAGGACCTAGGATATTGATAAGAACAAAGAAGACAAAGGTAACGCAAGGCAGGAGCTTGATAATCTTAAATCAAAGTTGATCAATAAGGTTGGCAATAATCTCCAAAAATCAGACATTTCCAGCTTCATCAATCTGAAAAGTGATTCTGCTCTAAATATCGATGACAGAATCAACAGCGCGAAAGCGGCACTGTCCAGTGCACAATCAATATCAACTATTCAAACACTTCCGTCTTTACAACGACTCAATCAGTTGAAAATCGGATTGGATTTCGACAGCCCAGAAAATTTACGATCCCAATGGCGGCCTTACGTGCATCGGCAACGGCGGTGACAACAAGGTCTGCACCTCGCACCATATCACCTGCGGCGAATATTTTCGGGTTGCTGGTCTGGTAGGCAAATTCATCATTTTCTTCGGCCTTGACCAAACCCCATTGATTGGTCTGGATATTGAACTGCCCGAACCAGTTCTCCGGTGAAGCCTGAAAGCCATATGCAACGATAACGGCATTGGCATGGATAAGGGTCTCACTTCCCTCGATGGGTTCCGGACGCTGCCGACCGGACTCGTCCGGTAACCCCAGACGTGTTTCAACCACCCTGACTGCCACCGCGGTACCCTTGTCCTCGACAATTTCCAATGGCTGTACATTAAAGCGGAACTGCACACCCTCTTCGATTGCATTACCCACTTCACTCTGTGAACCAGGCATATTTTCACGATCACGCCGGTACAGGCAAGATACCTCGGAGGCACCCTGTCGTATCGCGGTACGCACACAGTCCATCGCCGTATCTCCACCACCGAGTACCACGACGCGTTGGTCATTCAGGTCGATAAATTCATCTTCACCCTGGGGCATTTTAAGCAATGACTTGGTATTGCCGATCAGGTAATCCAAAGCCCGGTAGACGCCTTTGGAATCCTCACCCGGCATGTCACCTTTCATGGGTTTATAGGTACCCAGACCGAGGAATACAGCATCATGTTTATCCAGAATGTCATCGAATGAAATGTCCTGGCCGATATTGGTATTCAAAACAAACTCGATGCCCATGCCCTCAAGTATTCTGCGGCGGGTTTTTATCACCTTGTGTTCCAGTTTGAATTCCGGGATTCCAAAGGATAAAAGACCACCGATTTCCGGGTGCTTGTCATACACAATGGCCTTGACGCCATTGCGTGCCAACACATCGGCACAAGCCAATCCTGCAGGACCGGCACCAATAATGGCGACCTTGTGACCTGTTTCCACGACACCGGAAAGATCAGGGCGCCAACCCCGGGCAAAAGCCGTATCAGTGATATGACGCTCAACCGCGCCAATGGTCACCGCACCATATTCATTGTTGAGCGTGCAGGCGCCTTCACACAGACGGTCCTGCGGACAGATGCGGCCACAAATCTCCGGCAGGCTATTGGTCTGATGCGCCAGTTCTGCAGCTTCAATGATACGGCCCTCTGCGGCCAGTTTGAGCCAGTCAGGAATGTAGTTATGCACCGGGCATTTCCATTGGCAATAGGGATTGCCACAGGCAATACACCTCTCTGACTGCGCTTTGCCTTCGGTCGGTTGAAACGGATCATATATTTCAAGAAATTCACGCCGACGTGATTCGACGGACCGCTTGTGTGGCCCGGCGCGGTCCCGATCGATGAACTCAAATTTGCTGCGTATTTTGATGGTACTCATCCCACCACCTTCAAAGGAGCAGGGGCTGTTGATAATTTGACATTATCCTGCTTTGGATCAACAACCTTGAAATTGAACATAAAGTGATCAAAATTATCCAGAATCCGCTGACCCCATTCACTGCCCGTATAACGGACATGGGTCTCGATCAATGATTTCAGCAGGGCGCAATCGGCGTTACCCTCACTCGTATCCAGTTTCGAGACCGTAACCTGTTCCGGGTTGCACCTGCTGGTAAAGCTTTTGCTGATATCCAGTACAAAAGCGCGACCACCCGTCATTCCTGCACCGAAGTTGGAGCCGGAACGACCCAATACCACAACTACCCCGCTGGTCATATACTCGCAACCGTGGTAACCAACACCTTCGACCACGGCGGTAGCACCGGAGTTACGTACCGCGAAGCGTTCACCAGCCTGACCTGCAGCATACAGTTCACCACCCGTTGCACCGTACAGACAGGTATTACCAATAATAGCGCTTCGTTTAGCGACAATGGCTGAGTCCTGATGGGGTGAAATGGCGATCATCCCGCCACTCATACCCTTGCCAACATAGTCATTGGCATCACCCATCAAGCGCAGATTCATACCCTTGGTGGCCCATACACCAAAACTCTGTCCTGCTGAACCGGTAAATTTCAGACTATATTGCGCACCACCCAAACCATCCTTTCCGTAACGTCGTGCTATCTCACCTGCCAAACCAGCACCGACCGAACGGTCATAGTTGCATATTTCAAACTGCTGCTCAGCGCTGTCCCGTTTTTCAAGCGCAGGTAACAGACCCGTCAAAATCCTGGCGTTGAGTTCACCGCGGTCATGCGGGTGATTGCGTATTCCACGGTAACCGGCACCCTGCAAACCACCGGAGGCGGCACTGGCAAGTATCGGATCCAGGTCAACGCAAGCTTGCTTGTCGGTCAGGGGCTCAATTTTTTCGAGCAGGTCACTGCGCCCGATTATATCCTCAAGCTTTTCAAACCCCAGGTAGGCCAGGTGTCCACGTACCTCTTCGGCGATGAAACGGAAGTAGTTCATCACCAGCTCAGGCAGGCCATGAAAATGCTCACGTCTGAGTTGTTCATCTTGCGTGGCGATACCGGTCGCACAGTTGTTCAGGTGGCAAATTCGAAGATATTTACAACCCAGAGCTACCATCGGGCCGGTACCAAAACCAAAACTATCGGCACCCAGCAAGGCGCCCTTGATCACATCAAGACCTGTCTTGAGGCCACCATCCACCTGTAAACGGACACGTTCACGCAAGCCGTTTTCAACCAGTGCATGATGTGCTTCGGGTAATCCGGTTTCCCATGGTGAGCCAGCATATTTCACCGATGTCAACGGGCTGGCACCCGTGCCACCATCATGACCAGAAATGGTAATACAGTCTGCATAAGCTTTCGCCACACCGGCGGCAATGGTACCCACACCACGCTGTGCAACCAGCTTGACCGAGATCATGGCATCAGGATTGACCTGCTTGAGATCAAAGATCAGCTGTGCAAGATCCTCAATCGAATAGATATCATGATGAGGTGGCGGCGAAATCAGGGTGACACCTGGCACCGAATGACGTAATCCTGCGATGTGAACCGACACCTTGTGTCCTGGAAGCTGGCCACCCTCACCAGGCTTGGCACCCTGTGCAACTTTTATCTGCAGGATATCGGCATTGACCAGGTAATGCGCAGTGACACCAAAACGACCCGAGGCGACCTGTTTGATATTTGAATTGCGGTTTGAATTGAAACGTGCCGGGTCTTCACCGCCTTCACCCGAATTTGAATTTCCACCCAGCGTGTTCATTGCCACGGCCAGGGCCTCATGGGCTTCCGGCGACAAGGCGCCAATGGACATGGCCGCAGTATCGAAGCGCGGAAACAACTGTTTGGCAGGCTCAACACTTTCAATGGGGGTTGGATTTTGAGCCGGACGTAATTTCAACAGATCACGTAATGCTGCAGGCTGACGCTGATTGATCAGGCGGGAAAATACACCGTAGTCCTTTTCATCACCACTCTGTACTGCCTTTTGCAACGAGGTGACGACATCCGGGTTGTACGCATGGAACTCACCATCCCAGGTAAATTTCAGCAGGCCACCCTGGCTGATTGACTGGCCGAAATTCCAGGCTGATTCAGTCAGTTTCTTCTGATCCGCTTCAATCTCCCTGAAACCGGCTCCGTCGATATTACCCGTTGCACCCGGGCAACACAGTTCTGCAATTTCATATCCCAGCCCAACCGTCTCGAAAAGCTGTGCTCCCCGGTAACTGGCGACACAGGATATACCCATTTTGGACAGGATCTTGAGCAAACCTTTACGGACACCACGTCGATAGTTCTTGCGGTGTTTCAGTAAATCTCCCTTCAGCGCTCCCAGGGCATGTAAATCATTGATCACCTGGAAAGCCAGGTAAGGGTATACCGCTGTTGCGCCGAGACCCAGTAACACGGCGAAATGGTGTGAATCACGTGCGGTGCCCGTCTCAACGATAATATTGCAATCACAACGCAGACCATCCTGAATCAAACGTTGGTGAACGGCACCGGTCGCAAGCGCTGCATGCATTGGCAGCTTACCCGGTGAAATATCACGATCAGTGAGTACGATGAGCACAGTACCATCAGCCACTGAATCAGAAACCTGCCCGGAAAGCCTGGAAAGCGCTGTCTGCAAGCCCTCTTGCGGTTCATAGTTGAGGCTGAAGGTGTCGTTTTTGTAGTAGCGTTGATTCAGATCAAGCAAGGCCCGGTACTTGACCACATTCAATACGGGCCAGGGTAGAACCACACGATGCGCCTGTGTATGGGTCTCCTGGAAGATGTTGTGTTCCCTGCCGATCAGCGTCTCAAGCGACATGGCTGATTTTTCCCTTAACGAGTCTATGGCAGGGTTGGTGACCTGGGCGAACTGTTGACGGAAATAGTCATAGACCGGACGTGATTTGAGGGATAGAACAGCGATCGGCGTGTCATCGCCCATTGAACCGGTGGCTTCCACCGAGTTCTCTGCCATCACCCGGATGACATGCTCGCGTTCCTCGTTACTGATACCAAAAAGTTTTTGAAAAACAGGCAGATCCTGGCTGGCCTCTTTCATATAGACCTGTGCAGCCGTTTCCTCCAGTTCATCATCGCTGGAAATTCGAATGATATTCTCGGACAGCCAGTCACCATACGGCTGACGTGATTTAAGGGAGTCATCAATCTCACGCGAGCGCCAGATGTTGCCAAGCTGGGTATCAACCACAAACATCTCACCCGGCCCGACGCGGCCTTTTTCTACCACATCAGCCTCGTCGTAGTCCCACACACCGACCTCAGATGCCAGCGTGATCCAGTTGTTTTTTGTGATCACATAACGTGCCGGTCGCAGACCATTTCTATCCAGATTACAGGTCGCCACACGGCCATTGGTCATGACGATGCCCGCAGGACCATCCCAGGGTTCGACATGCATCGAGTTGAACTCATAGAAAGCCCGCAATTCTGCTGACATATCCGGTTCAGCCTGCCATGCGGGTGGAATCAGGATACGCATGGCACGGAACACATCCATACCACCGGCAAGAAACAACTCCAGCATGTTATCCAGCGATGATGAATCCGAGCCCTCCTGGTTGACCAGTGGTCTGATCTTTTGCAGGTCGGGTAACAAGGGTGTCTGAAATTTGGGCGTACGGGCTTCCGCCCAACTGCGGTTGCCCTCTATGGTATTGATTTCACCATTGTGTGCCAGGTAACGGAATGGCTGAGCATATTTCCAGTTCGGCAAGGTATTGGTTGAAAAACGCTGATGAAACAGGCAGATAGCACTTTTTAGCCTGGGGTCCTTCAGGTCGGGGTAGAACTCTGGCAAATTCTCGGGCATGACCAGGCCCTTGTAAACCGCTGTCAGGTTGGAAAACGTCGCAAGATAGAACAATTCATCCGGTTCCTTCAGATTCATGTTCTCATAGGCGGCCAGGCGCCGGGCAACAAATAGCCGTCGCTCAGCATCGTGGGGATTCCAGCCTGGAGGTATGTTGACGAACACCTGTTCAATACGTGGCATCGAATCCAGGGCCATTTGACCGCAAACTGAAGGATTAGTCGGAACTTTACGCCAACCCGCAATGCTCAGTGTTTCATTCTTGATATGTTTTTTAAGCAGTTTGCGTGAGCGCGCCGCGATTTCCGGATCCTTATTGAGAAACACCATGCCAACACCGAAGAACCGACCCAGCCGTATACCTTCGTCCTCTGCTATTTCCCGGAAAAACGACTCCGGAAACTGCATCAACACACCGCAACCATCACCGGTTTTACCATCGGCAGCGACAGCACCCCGATGAGTCATACGGGTTAACGCGGTACAGGCCGTACTCACCAGTTCGTGACTGGCTTCGCCATGTTGATGAGCTATGAGTCCAAAGCCGCAGCTATCTTTGGCTTGGTCTGGCCGATACAGGCCTTTGATGTGGTCGCTTTGTTGCATTCTCGTGTTCTTAAGTTTAGTGCAACCCCCTATCCTACACGGTGATGGCTTTTTGAAAAGCCCTGATTGCAGGCAAAATGAGGTTTTCCAACAATGCAGGCTTGGGTCTTGCAATCTGGCGCGGCACTCAGGCCACTGCTTGTCTCGGCTTGATACTTTTCTCAATTTGATTATTTCCCTGAAAATCATGCATCTAATTTGAACTCCTGCTATTGTCACTCGCTGGTTTGACTGTCAATTCCGGTACTTAAGGCTGTTGAGCGAGCACCAAACCCCGTGATTACACGGAATGGACATTGTAAAGCTGGCCCATTCGCTCAAGCACAAATATATATTATTCAGGATTAACTATGCGCATTTCTTCCCTGCTGGCAACGGCATTAATCATCTTTAGCGGAAACCTCACCGCCGACGCGATTCGTCAAACCAAGGGGGACTTCCGTGATGCGTTCCGTCAACTGGACGTCGATTTACCAACTGCCAACGTTTACCGTACGGCTTCCGGGGCGCCCGGTTCGCAATATTGGCAACAGCGGGCAGATTACAAAATCAAGGTTCACCTTGATGAGACACGCCGTCGCATTAGCGCCTCTGAAACGATCACCTACTCCAACCGTTCTCCGGACACATTGCGTTATATCTGGTTGCAACTGGATCAGAATCGTTTTACAGACAATTCACTCGAACGTTTGTCAGAAACGGCAAAGGATGCGGTGGGGCGAAAGACCTGGACAGAACAGGACAAGGATGTTCTGAGCTATTCGTCGATCGCCAGGAATCAACTGGCTAAAGACATTGATTATGGTTTTGAAATCGAACGTGTAAGCGATGCAACAGGAAACGAGCTTGCACACACGATCAATGGCACAATGATGCGTATTGATCTGCCGCAACCGCTTACATCCGGTCAGGTGATCAGGTTTTCCATTGATTGGTCGTTCAATATCCTGCTGGAGGAACGGGCAGACAGTCGTGGCGGGTATGAACATTTCAGTGACAATGACACCTACATTTATTTCCTCGCGCAATGGTTTCCACGACTGGCGGCCTACACGGACTATGCCGGTTGGCAACACAAGGCTTTTATCGGGCGCGGTGAATTTACCCTGGAGTTTGGCAACTACGAAGTTGAGATTACCGTACCGGATGATCATGTGGTCTCTGCCACGGGGGAGTTGCAGAACCCCAAGCAGGTATTGAACTCGAAACAACGGCGGAGACTGGATTCCGCTCGAACTAAAGACAAGCCGGTATTTATTGTCACAAAGGACGAGGCGCTTGAGAATGAAAAACAAAAATCCACCGGCAGTAAAACCTGGGTTTTCAAAGCTGACAATGTACGTGATTTTGCCTGGGCCAGTTCCCGTAAATTCATCTGGGACGCGATGGTTCACAAGCAGAACGATTTGAACAACCCTGAAGTTCTTGCCATGTCTTTTTACCCACCTGAGGCGGAACCCATCTGGTCGAAATATTCAACACACGCCGTTGTTCACACCATGGCCGTATACTCCCGTTTTTCGTTTCCTTACCCATATCCGACTTCCCAGTCCATCAACACATGGAAACGAGGTGGTATGGAGTATCCGATGATGACCTTTAATGGCTATCGTCCAGAACCCTTCGAAGCGGAAAAGAACGATGCCGGCGAGGACAAGCCGGTTGAGAACGCACCCGACGAGACGTACTCCCGGCGTGTCAAATACGGTCTGATCGGTGTGATCATCCACGAGGTCGGTCACAACTATTTTCCGATGATTGTCAATTCGGACGAGCGTCAGTGGACCTGGATGGACGAGGGTTTGAATAGCTTTCTGGAGTACCTGGCGGAACTCGAGTGGGAGGAAGAGTTTCCAGCCTATGGTGATAACGTCAATGTGCTCGATTCCATCACCGAGTACATGGTCAGCGAGGACCAGGTCCCTATAATGACCAATTCGGAGTCATTGCTCCAGTTTGGACCCAATGCATATACCAAACCCACGGCCGCCCTGATCGTTTTGCGGGAAACCATCATGGGTCGTGAATTATTTGATTTTGCATTCAGGGAATATGCACAACGATGGAAATTCAAACGACCGACCCCGGCAGATTTTTTCCGTACCATGGAAGATGCTTCCGGTGTCGACCTGGATTGGTTCTGGCGTGGCTGGTTCTATTCCACAGATCATGTTGATGTTGCTTTGACCGACCTGCGTGAGTACAAGGTGTCTACGGCAAACCCCGATGTTGAATCTGCCCTGAGCCGCAAGGAATATGCTACTGAAGTGCCCGAAACGCTTGCGCAGATACGCAATCGTGAAGAAGGGCTTAAATATTACCTGGAGAAACACCCGGAGTTGGCCGATTTCTACAATGAAAATGACCGCTTCACACCCAGTAACAAGGACCGGAATGAATTCACGGAGATGCTGGACGATTTGGAGGATTGGGAGTACCAGACCCTCATGCGCGCAGTTGCTGAGGACGATTATATTTACTTCATGGATTTTGAGAACATCGGTGGCTTGCCAACACCCTTGCCTTTACTTATAACCAGTGATGATGGCAGTGAAGAAATGATAATTCTCCCCGCTGAAATCTGGCGTAGGGACCTTAACAAAATCACCAGGCTACTCATTCGCGACAAGGCTATCAGCACTGTGGCACTCGACCCCCGTCATGAAACAGCGGATGCCGATTTCTCCAATAATCATTTCCCAAGCCGTATCGAGAAATCCCGAATCGAACTTTATAAACACGAAAAAGACGAGCGGGACCTGATGAGAGATATGTTACGCACATTACGAGCACGCAAAGCGGGCGAGGACGGTTCTATTCGCACCGTACCTTTGAAACCCACCCGTTGAGCAAGATCATGGGATTGCGAACTGCCTGTTTGAGTATCGTTGCGTTTGTGCTGATGGGAGTGGTGTCATCTACCATGGCTCATCGTGCACCCGGCAGCCTTACCAGCATTAAATGGAATGAGGTATCGGGTCGCACCGAGATCATTCATCAATTGCATACCCATGATGCTGAGTTAGGCGTCGGCTCTTCCCTGAGTATGATTGATTTATCGGTCGAGGACACTGAAGGACGTGCACATATCGCAATTTATGTCGAGGAGCATTTTCACATCAAGAGGGGTGAAAAAGAGCTTCATCTTGAGCTGATCGGTGCCGAGCTCTCAGGTAGCTATATTCTCGTTTACCAGGAGTTTCCGGGTCGCTTACCTCAAAACATACTGATTCACGACAACATCTTGAGAGACACATTTCCCACGCAAATAAACCAGGTCAATATCGAAGATGGCGACAAGGTACACAGTCTCATATTTACAAAAGACGTTGGCTGGCTCAGCTACGAGTTTAATCAACCACCATAGAGACAGCGATCTCTTTCGCCGCGGTCACCAATCTTCGAGCAGTCCGTCACTTTCTCTTGAAATGATGGCTCAATTGGTTGATCACCGGCAACTGGTTGTTCGCTGGCGCAAGCTACCATGAGCACTGAAACAACCGGTATCAGGACTGTCCTGAAAGAAACTGATTCAAGTAATCGGGAGAGCATGGATTTCGTTGCCTTTAGTTTTAAATATGGATATTAGAGTAAAACGCCAAAGTAAAATACTAATCCGACCGGAACTAAGCAAGGACATTTATTGCTGTATTGTGGTGTCATAGTAAATAGACGTTTCCTTCCGTGCGTAGGCTATTCCGATCGCGTCGCCAGTTCGGGTTCAGGCTTTCCAACAGAATATAAAACTTTTTGCCGTGATTCATCTCTTCCAAATGGCATAGCTCATGCGCAATCACTGAGTCAATTACGGGTAAACCTGCCTTAATCAAATGTGTGTTCAACTTGATCAAACCTTTTGAAGAGCAATTTCCCCAGGTACGTTTCATTTTTCTCAGTTTCAGCGGAATTGACCTGCCTTTCGCCCAGGGAGCCCTTTCTTTGATAAGTTGAAACCTCTCAGTCAAAACTTTCTGTGCCCGCTGACGGTACCAGTTCTGCAGAACCGTCCGAACATCCGCCTTGCTATCCATTCCGATATCGATTCGAATTTCCTGGCCTGTAAAAACCACGTTGGCTTGGCAACCCTCGACGGTAAGAATCATCAAGGGGTAAGGTCTGCCAAGATATAAATGTTCTTCATCATGAACATATTTCGGTGGAATTAGTTGTTGCTGACGGGCCCTGACGAGAAAGCGCTCTACCCGATATGTGTTTTGAGACAAAGTCGCCTTGATATGTCTCTTTGACCAATGCCTTGGAGCTACAACAACCAGACCGCCTTTTTCATCTAACTCCATGTGAAGACGCTTGGTAACACGCGGTCGGTGCGTGACGGTGTATTCCAGCGATCCAGACGGCGTTTTAATACTTAATCGTTGCATTGATGCGTATTTTATTCGTTTTAGACCGAACAATTGATCGGTTTGTCGCATCGCTCGTAAACATTTTTGTCGTTTGAGTGTCTTATATATTAAGTCACGAGGATTTGGCCTATGAGTCGCAGAGAAATGATTGCTCTCAAATTGCAGATGGGAATTAACCCTTCAACGCAGATAGCCCCCAACATGTTGCTGGCTATGTGGCGCCAACTGAAACTTGAAAGCGTGCAAACACAAGTGGATCAACAAAAGTACCCCGTTCCCCGGGCCAATTAGCGGAGCCATTGTCTCCATTTTGCACACCACATCCATAAACCATTGAATTCAGATAGAATCACTGCGATAACGCCCCCCTTAGTAGCTTTTTTACATACCTTGGAGTATGCTTAAGGCATCAAAGATTTTTGGGCGGGGGTTCTCAAATTCTTAGTTAGCAATGCTCAAAACCAGCTAAGGGTCAGAGTTATTGGTTGTCGTTGCGTAAAATGATTTCGCCACCCGCTGTGCTCCGGGCGGCTAAAAGTATAGCTACGAAACTAAGAATAGTGTGCTGCTTAAAGCAACGGGTTTCGCAGTTTATTTTTATAAGCCGCGATGGACTAAAGTACAGGGTCTATAAGGCAAACGTTTCACACTGAAGCGTTTGCTTTTTTTTTGCAGGACAGCACCTGTTCCCTACCTTACAATCTGCTCCTGAAACAAATACTGGCAAGTTTTCTTTAAAAAAATGAATATATACCTATCCAAGCTAAAATGCTGCATGCTGATCACCACACTGGTTGTACTGTTCTCTGCTTCACTCACGGCGCAGGATGCCGAGTCACTGGATTGGACCACAACCAAGGATAAATGGGGGCAGCTAATACTCTGTCAACGCATTTACAAAATGCCTGAGGTCAAACCCCGTCTCTACAGTTTTGATATCGAACAGTGTGAAAAGGCCGGACAATTGGTCTTAGACGTCATCTCAAAGTACTCAAAGCAGGAACAGGCACAACTTAAAAACCAGGCAGAGCGCCATGCGTTCATGCTTTCAGAAAACACCTCTGAGCCATACCACTCAGTCCCTGCATGCCGGGAGTATTGTGGTAAATTGGCTGAAATCCAGGATAAACGCAGTGATTGATAAAACAGGATTCTCCATGGGAACGCAGGTAGACCCAAATACCGGCTTTAAAAAACTGCCGGATTGGGTCGCTTTTGACCTTTGCAGGGCTTACAAGGCACCCGGTGGTAACTTCCTTTTACACAACACACGGAATGGTAAACGTGCCATGGTCATGCCCCAGGTGTATGGCTCGCTTCTGCGTTGTGGCCAGTTCCAGACAATCGCCGGACATACTGCCAATATCATTGAAGACAACCCGGACATGAAGGACCAGCAGGCGGCCATCAATGGCGTACTCCAGCAGATGCTCGATACCGGCATGATGATGTCTGCAAAAAAGGTCTGTAACCGACTCAAAGCGAAAGCTGAAACCCCAACAGAAGAAAAAGAGTTCAGTGCACCGGTTGTTGCCATCATTACCTGGGAGCGCCCGCAGGCACTGGAGCGCTTGCTTGAATCTGTCGTCGCCAATTGTGACACCAGCAAGGTTCATCGCCTGTATGTGATTGACGACTCACGTAAAGCAGAGAATATCAGTAAAAACCAGGAACTGGTGGAAGCCTTTTCTTCCATAATGGAAACACCACTTCGATATTTTGGCCAGGATGAACAACAGGCTCTGATGGATGATCTTTCGAAGCGAATGCCTGAACATGAGAGTGCCATCCATTTCCTGGCTGACCAATCCAGGTGGCGGGATCACTGGACAGCTGGTCTGAATCGTAACCTCGCCTTGTTGCTATCCTGTGGTCATCGTCTGGTGATGATGGATGACGATAGCATTTGCAATGTATACGATCCCCCTCAACTCAAGCCCAATATCACATTTTCGGACGATCCCCGTGATGCCGATTTTTTTGCCAGCGAGCAGGATTGGGCACATTGGCACCAACCCATAAACCCTGATCCGGTCAGTCGTCACATGCAGTGCCTGGGCTTACCCTTTTCAGAGGCGGTGGCTGTGCTGGGACAGGGCAACCTCAAACCTGCCGGCCTCCGCAACGCAACTACTCTGCAGATCAGCGAGTTGGAACCCGATTCACCGGTATTGATGACAGAATGTGGCTCACTGGGCTGTCCTGGTACGACCCGTAACACCTGGCTACCAAATATGTCAGAAAACTCGCTTCAGCGAATGTTGAAATCAGGGGAGAAAACGACCAATGCGCTCACCAGGCGAAAGGTCTGGAGTGGCCGAAACCACCCTCATTTCGCACCCCGACCCAATATGTCGCAAATCACCGGTTTTGATAACCGTCACATGTTACCGCCCTATTTACCCATCATGCGTGCCCAGGACCGGTTATTCGGCTACATGCTGGACTTTATCTTCCCATCAGCCGTCACACTGGATTACCCTTGGGCGATCCCCCATTTGCCAATACCGGAACGTGAATGGCAGAACAAAGACCTGAATTTCACACCCGCTGATTCGTTTCCTGGTTTCTTTTTTGAAATGATACTCGAGAACAAATCATCCTGTTTGTCCGATTCACCCGCTGATCGATTGGCAAATTTGTCTGCCTGGTTTAAGAAAATGTCCACGGCATCCAGTAAATCACTGGGCGATATGTACCGCGATACCAGGTTGAGTGACGATTCCGACCAGCTTGAGCAATTGAGTGGTTTACTCACTGCCACAGAGGAAGCCCCGGTTAATTGGCAGAATTACCTTCGAAATGGCAGCAAAGAATTAAACAGGGACCTGGAAGTAGCCAGTCGTCCGGATTTCGCCGTCAAGGGTTTACCCAAAGGTATGGAAGGCGAAGAATTGATCGGATTCTGGAGAGATGTCTGGGCCGGTTTTGCGGATGCATTGAATGCATGGCCGGAAATCCGGCAGGCCGCTGCAGAAATATTAGGAGCTGAACAGACGCCTGATTGAAAGCAGGTCATTCGCGGGAATGACTTTGCCACAATTGACAAGTGTTTCTATAAACGAGCCTGACGGGCTTCGCTGGGTGCGGTACCTGTCCAACTCTTGAATGCGCGTGAAAATGAACTCGGCTCGGAGAATCCGAGCAACAGGGAAATTTCCGTCAGTGTCAGGCTGTTGTCCATAATGTACTGCTCAGCCAGGTTGCGTCGTGTTTCTACCAGCAAAGACCTGAAATTGCTATCTGCATTGGTCAGCTTACGATGCATCGTCCGTACCGACATATGTAGCGAAGCCGCCACCGAGTCGTCACTGATATTACCATTCGGTAACTGATCCAGTAACTCCGACTGCACCCTCGCAACGATATCGCTACGATCAAGCAATGCGAGGCGGCGTGTAACCACCTGGTCATTTAGCATCGCCAGTTCCGGGTTGGCGCCAGCCAGTACCTCATCGACAAGTGACAAGGGGATCAGGAGCTGGTTTTCAGCCTGATCAAAGTTCAGCTGACAGCCGAAATATTCAAAATAGGGTTTAATGTCCCGTGGCTCAAGATGCTTGAAGTTAACTGCCTGCAAACGAAATTGGTCACCGCTCACCAGCCGACACATCATGGTAACCATTGACAGTGCACTGTCATCACGCACAGTTTCATTCTCGCTGGGCACATCCAGCTTGAGTGAGACCACCATGCAACCATCCCTGTCCTCAACCTGGACAACAGCCCTTTCATTTACAACCCGGCTAAAACGTTGCAACCGTGAGCAGGCTTTTCTCAAGGTCAGGCTGGCCTGCCAGGCGTAACCGAGGGCTCCCAGTTGTGAAGGCACATAGACGGATGCCGCTCTGAGACCCAGGGCTTCATCACCTGTGAGCTTCGCCATCTTTGACCTGATTCGATCAATTTTCACAAACGGGACACGCACACCGGGGTCGATGGGTAACTTTACGTTGATATCTTCAGCCGCAAACAAGGGTGCAGGATCAATTCCATAGGATGCGATCGTCCTCCATAGAATGACCAAAGTGGGTGCAAAAACCGACATCCGGGCAATTACCTCTATCTGTTGTGTGAAATCATTCCCTTATTCTCTTTCACCAATCAACTTCGGTCAACTGATTGTCCACGTTGGTCAAGCGAAACCCACCTGACTTGCCTAAAGTACGCCCATCGCAGAGACCGTTAGTGGAAAAAGCAGCAATGCAAACCGAAGAAAATATGTTGCAGACAGAAATTGAATTTTGGCGATACATGATCAAGAGCCGGAGAGGAACAGTTTCTGAACAAGCAACCGAACGCATGCTGAATGCATGTGAGTTGGCAGAAAGAAAGTTGATGATGATGGAACACACACTTTCTTATATCGATACAAGGCAATAAAGAGGACTGTGACAATGGAACAAATTTTTATGAAAAATATCATGCGAGTGGTGGTTGCCGGTTCTTTGATCGCCATTGGTGTAAATATTGCGATGATGATTGCTTAAGAGCCAATAACCGTATTTAGTTTTGGGGGTTTTTTGGTAGCAACACGCCCGCTACCACATTAGTGCTCCGGTCTTTGCAAGACCCTGGTGGATTTCTCCCCCCCTTCGCCAGGGAAGAGACCGGAGCTATTTTTTTTAAAATGCGCAAAGCACCGGGGTCAGGGAAGCATACCTCGGGTTAGGAATAAACAGATGGAACTGGGCCAGGTCAAGGATGACAGGGTAAAGATTTGCGCTAAAGCCCCCGGCTCTTATTGTTTGGTGTTTCTAGTCCTCCTTCACCATATTCAAGAGTCGGGGCAACCTTTTTATTCTTCCAGCAGATAGTCACGTA
>Ga0164315_10000865_pt1 | contig 22100 bp, 9 predicted proteins | sample GuaBasSedimGuay6_FD_113737 | JGI IMG/M metagenome (GOLD analysis project Ga0164315, IMG submission 113737) | Subseafloor sediment microbial communities from Guaymas Basin, Gulf of California, Mexico - Guay6, Core 4569-2, 0-3 cm | ecosystem: Environmental > Aquatic > Marine > Hydrothermal vents >... | reverse complement strand
CTTTTGCGTACCTACTTAAGTTGGCTTTCCAATACACTGTAGGGTGGGTAGCGTGTTTTTGCTGCCCACCTACAAAATGTTAATAAACTTTTGCGTACCTACTTAAGTTGGCTTTCCAATACAGTATAGAAAGGCATTGATTACTGTTCACTGATAACTGACAACTGATAACGGATAACTGAAAAGTGAACTTTTTGAAAACGTATTGATTTATTTTGACAGAAGTGTATGATAAAAAATTGTAATAGTGATGGTTTAAAAAAAAACGAGTAGATATCCTAAATGAGTGTAGTGGTCAGATTGATCTTGAACAATTAATATTAATTAATCATTAATCAGCGAAAATCAGGACAATCAGTATGTCACGCAAAAGTTTTTGCGCGCAAAAACTTTTGCGTGACATATCAGCGTTCTATCAAGGATTTGTTCGTACCTTCATTTTTTGTTTAACAGAAGCGTGAAATCCTGTTGACCACTACAGATATCCTAAATGAGTTATCAATATTGAACAGACAAATTGAAATCCATTTTGGGCCTGTGTACTTTTAGAATCATTTAGGAGCACTATAGTTTGTCAGAGACATAAGTTGGTATTGAAAATACGGGATATCAAGGCACTGATAACTGATTTCCACGCCAATGTTTTTGCGCGCAAAAACATTGGCGTGGAACTGATAACTGATAACTGATAACTGAAAAAGATGAGCGTCAAAAACCAACGACACTTTTTTCTCAGGTGTGTTTTAACCCTAGCCCTGTTCACGAGCACGGCCGAAGTTCAAGCCATAGCCCAGTTAACAGGCACAACATCCATTCAATCCTTAGTTCTGTTGGTGAGCATGGCAGCCGCTGAAACGACTAACGAGAATGGAGACATTGATATGGACTCTCTTGGCCTGAGCTTGGCAGAACTTTTTGACCTTGAAGTGACTATTGCTACTGGAGCTAAACAGACTGTAGCTAAGGCACCGGCGGTTACTACGGTAATTACGGCACATGATATTGAAGCGATCGGTGCGAAGGATTTGAGGCAAGTATTAAACACAGTGCCGGGTTTTTTTGCCTCACATAATTTTGCTAGTTGGCCTAATTACACAATAAGAGGTATTTCTTCGTCAGAAAATCAAGAAGTGCTGATGCTGGTAAATGGTATTCGCATGAATCATTCGGATACTGGTGAAGGCGGTGGATTGACTATGCCAGCGTTACATGCGATTTCTCGTATTGAGATTATTCGGGGCCCGGGTTCTGCTGTGTATGGAGCGGACGCTTTCGCTGGGGTCATTAATATCATTACTAAAACGGCTGCCGAGATTCAAGGAACAGAAGTGGGTATGCGGGTGGGCAATTTAGATACTGAGAATGCTTGGGTTTCACACGGTGACACTTGGAACGGCTTTGATGTAATGCTTGCTTTCGAGCATAACACAACAGATGGTTCTGGAGGAATTATTGATTCTGATGCACAAACAATATTTGATCGCATGGAAGGCACCAATGCTTCTTTAGCACCCGGGCCTTATGCTCTTGGAAGACGTGATTATGATGTTCGGCTGGATATCCAGAAAGGAAATTGGCAGTTTCGTGCTGGATATCATGATTTTGAGGGGGAACTTGGTGCGGGTGCTACAGAAGCATTAACTTCCTCTATATCCAAGCAGAAACGCTTTAATACAGAGCTGGTTTATCACAACCCAACATTCACTGAATACTGGGATGTGACAACCCAACTTAGTTATCTCCATATGGAAAGACCACTTCACTTAGTACTATACCCCGCCGGTGCCTTTGGTCTTCCTTATGCTATGACTGAAAACCTCAACTATTATGAGCAACATCCCCGTCTTGATGTTTCAGGTTTTTATTCGAGGTTTGATAAACACCTGATTCGGCTTGGAACGGGTTATGCCATTGATGACCAATATAAAATTACGGACAGCCTTAACTTTAGAGATGGACAAGAAGGTACGATGGTGGATCGTTCTGATCAATCTGATGCATGGGCACCTGAGGTTGATCGTGATAGTTGGTATGTATTCCTACAGGATCGTTGGATAATATCTCCAGAATGGGAATTCACCGCTGGCATACGCTATGATAACTATTCCGATTTTGGTTCAACAACTAATCCACGTGCTGCTGTTGTTTGGCAACCTCAGCCTAATTTTACCACTAAATTGCTGTTTGGTCGTGCGTTTTTGGCACCAACATTTGATAAATTATATATAAGAACTAATCCGTTAGGTATGGGCAACCCGAATTTGAAACCTGAAACGATCGAAACTTGGGAATTGGCTTTTGATCACCAAGCAACTGAAACCTTGCATTTTGCCTTTAACTTGTTTCATTACGATATAAAAGACAAAATGCTCTATGTTCCTGATTATACGACGGAACTTATAAGGACAGCACAAAATGTAGGTGGTTGGACAGGTCATGGCTTGGAATTTGAAACCCGCTGGAAAATGACTTCTAAAAGTAGTCTATTGTTCAATTATGCTTTTCAGAATAGTGAAGATGATGAAACGGGTAAAGAACTTGGCAATTCACCTGAACATCAAGCCTATTTGCGTACTGATTGGTTGCTTTTCCCCAACTGGTTTTTGAATTCTCAAATCAATTGGGTAGCTGACTGGTCTCGTAAGCCGGGTGATCCAAGAAAGAAAGTTGACGACTCTACCACTGTAGACCTAACTCTACGCCACAAAAATATCAACAAAAATCGGTGGAATTTTGCGGTGGGAGTTCGTAATTTGTTTGATGAGGATGTTCACATTCCCTCGTTTCCCCCAGATACTGATGGTTTGATCTATATTCCCAATGATTATCCCTTATATAAGCGGAGTTATTGGTTAGAACTTGGGTATAAGTTTTAATTGTCTGAATCAGGATTTGCTGGATTTAAGGATTTTCAGGATGGGTTGTTCTGGTTTTCTCTTTTCCACGCTCCAGCGTGGGAACGAGGAAAAATGGCTTTCTTTTCGATAAATATCAGGAGCAATAAACTTTGGATACAGCAACAAAATATCATGTTTTAGTCACAGGCAGTAGCAGCGGATTTGGCAAAAGAATGGTCAAAACATTAGCCCAAGCAGGGCATCGTGTATTTGCCTCAATGCGGAACGTCAATGGGCGCAATGAGAATGTGGCTACTGAACTCCAAGATTGGGCTAAAGTAGAGGCTCTTGCCCTTGAGGTGGTTGAATTGGACATCACTGACCAATCATCTATAGATAAGGCCATTGGAACCATTCTTGACACGGCCGGACATCTTGATGTGGTGGTTAACAATGCAGGCGTAGGTAGTTTAGGTATCGTGGAAGCCTTTACCATAGAGCAACTGCACAACATCTTCGATATCCTTACATTCGGTCCAATACGGGTAGATAAAGCCATATTACCCCACATGCGAGCCCGCCAATCAGGTTTACTTATTCACGTTACTAGCGTAGGTGCCCGTATTGTAGGTTCCTTACTTGGCACTTACTCAGGGGCCAAAGCCGCCCTAGAGATGATGTCAGACCACCTTCACGCTGAGTTGACAGAATTTGGGGTTGAGTCTATTATTGTTGAACCAGGTGGTTATCCAACGGAAAGGGTAATCCCAAATCTTATCTATCCAAGCGATGCAGACATTTTAGCTCAATATGGGAAGCTAGGCAGCAAAGCCATAGAAGATTGGTGTAATTCGGCTAAGACTTTTCTTACTGATCCTCAAGCACCCGATCCACAAGAGGTTGGCAATGCTGTCAAGAATTTGCTTGATATGCCGGTCGGTCAGCGACCTATCCGTACGGTTGTGGGTAAGTACATGACTCAAGGAGTTGAAAAACTCAATCGTGCTTCTGAAGTGGCCCAACAAGAGTATAATGAGGCTGAGACCCGATAGTCATCGGGTATGGACTACAGATAAAAACGTTATTAAAGAATACTCACATTAGTTTTATAGAAGACACTAATTTTGATGCTCAATACAATACCTTCGCCACAACGCTCACATTAATTATGGCTATTAATCTAACTGATTGAAAATGAACAAAATATAGATTTCTGTCAATCAGAACACTAACAAATATAAGTGCTTGAATTTTATAGAATACGTTAAATAACATTATAATATATGTATGATTTTGTGACGGTATTGTCAATAGAAACATAAAAATAAATTTTAGAAAGGAGTTAAATTGATGAGTACTCAAGGCTCTTACATGGTTAATACCACGATCGGCAATGTAGATCGCGAATTTCAACGTTTACGCACTCAAGCTTAGAAAGGAGTTAAATTGATGAGTACTCAAGGCTCTTACATGGTTAATACCACGATCGGCAATGTAGATCGCGAATTTCAACGTTTACGCACTCAAGCTCAGCTCACTTGGAAGAAGGAAGCACGAACTCTGTCTTGGTTGGGTTTGCAGGAAGATATGTCTGTCATCGAATTGGGAAGCGGGCCTGGATTTACTACGGAACAACTTTTATCTTTATTGCCCAATGGTTCTGTGATAGCTGTGGAAGTTGACCCAGTTATGGTTAAACATGCTAAGCAATACCTGCAAGATGTTAGTGAGGATAGGGTCAAAATTATTGAAGCGTCCATAATGGACACGGGTTTACCCGACAACAGTTTTGATTTTGCCTATGCACGTCTAATTTTTCAACATCTCCCAGATCCTGTGGGTGCCGCAAAAGAGGTACTTCGTGTCCTAAAACCGGGTGGAAAGATCATAATATCCGATCAAGATGATGACTACTCATATGTTCTTGATCCTCCTATGCCAGAATTTCAATTGGTATTTGAAAAAATTGACCAAATACAGAAGAACTGGGGTGGAAACGGACGAATAGGTCGACAATTGTTGCGTATTCTCAAAGAAGCAGGGTTTCATAATGTTGATTTAGAGGCAATTATATCCCATAGTGAGATGCATAGGATTGAAGATTTTTTTAAAGCACTTGATCCAGAGGTGGTTTCACAAGTCTTCGTCAATGCAGGCTTATTAATTGAAAACCTAGTAGAAGATTACAAACATGCCATAGAAAAATTTGTGACATTACCGAACTCTTGTTTTCTATTTGTAATGTTGATGGGGTATGGCGAAAAACCTTAGATATTTTTTGCCTTATTTATTTCAGTGTTCAGGATGAACTATGGTCATTTTTAAAAGGCAAAAATCATCAATTATGGATATTTATAGCTCTTGACGTATCGACTAAGTTTTGGATTAACTTAAAATTAAGTTCTTGTACTAATCACTAATTGTTTGGGCCTTACAGTTGAAACGTTTCGGAAAATGCTATATCATTACCTACAAATTGTTAAACAACAAATTAAACGTCGGCTGATGACGGTTAAAAAAGATTTTTTGCTGTAAATTTTTCTGTGATGGGGTTATAATAACGGTCTAAATTACAGAGTATACCAAAGTTTAGCACGATGTTTTATAGTCCATTACAGGAAAATTTATAGCAAGAACTATTTTGTAATCTTCTTTGACATTACACTAAGTATCAACATATTTTGTAAAAATTCTTTAATGATGCATAAAGGAACAAAATGTCCCTAACTAATGATAATGAATATGTTAATGATAGACAACTTTGTTCTGTCGAGAGAAGTTTGGAACTCTTAAACCACTATACTGGTGATTCTTTTGGTGTGGTTATTGTCCGCATCAAGGCTAAAGAAGAACAACTCCATGAGGAAGTCCTCAGACAAGCACTTGATCTTGTTCAACGACGTCACCCACGCCTCAATTCTCATATTGTTGGCCCACTAAACAAGCTTCGTTTTGAAACTGAAAGAACCCAAAAAATTCCTTTGCGGGTTGTAAACAGCCCAACTCAAAATCAGCAATGGCACAAAATTGCTATAGAAGAACTCAACTCAAAAATTGATATTAGCCAAAATTTAATGCGAGCGGTATTAATTTATTCCACCGATGAAGACAAGATAAGTTACTTGATTACAGCCATACATCACGCCATAGTAGATGGTTTGTCCGCTACTCGATTACAACAAGACATTCTTACGTACTGTCAAAAAATTATTGCCGGAACTCAGTTTACCCAACTTCCCCGTTTACCTGCACTTCCCTCTATTGAAGAGTTGATGCCAAAGTCAAGGAAAGGCATAAATGGTATGGTAAAAAGAATAGCTTTTTGGGGGAGGCTGACAATAAAGGCACTCTTGAATAGAGTAGAAACTTTGGGGTTTGAAAAAATAGTTACCGTAGACTTACGCCGTTGCGGTATGATTCATAAAGAACTGGACACAGAATTAACTCAGCAATTTATAAAGGTTTGTAAAAGAAAACAGTTATCAATACAGCCCGTGTTATGTGCTGCGATGCTTTTTACTACAGCAAGAAAAATAATTCAGAATAAAAATTTGTTTGGAAAAAATGCAAAAATATGTGTGAATAGTAATTCCGCTGTTGATTTACGTAGAAAACTCAATCCTGTTATCAGTAAGGAACACCTGGGAGTATTTGCTGGGGATATGACATCGTTTCATACCCTAAAAGCGAATACATCATTTTGGGAATTAGCCCAAGACGTTAAACAACAACTTAGATACGGAACAAAAAAAGGGGATGCGTTCAATACAACATTCACTAATGAAAAAGTGTTCAAATCCTTGCTAGCTAATCCTAATGATACCTCATTAACTGTGATGGTTACCAATATTGGTAAAGTTAACGTCCCTAGAATTTATGGCCCTTTTGAAATAGAAGCAATCAGTATGGCAGTTTCAGTATCTATTCTAGGAGGCCTTTTCAGTGCTGCTGTTACAATATTTGCCGACAAAATGCAAATAAATTTTTTATTTTCTGAACCTGCAACCAGTTATGAAACAGCAGAACTTTTGGCAAATAATGTCATTTCCTGTATTACAGAAATATGTCAACGTGAAGACATTTATTTTTTGGAACCTCCTGAGTAAGCCTGTAAGTTGGTGTGCCAAGTTAAGCTTGACATTTACTTGCGAAGTGAAAGTCCCGTCGGGTAAAGGTTAACCTTGCAAAAGGAACCCGACATCGTCGCCTGACCTCCGAACCAAAGTCCAGCTTCAATGCTCATTAAGTTAATTAATAGATAATGTAGGGTGGGTAGAACACAGTGAAACCCATCCTTTTCAAGGAGCAGGTGGATTTTGCTCTCGTTCTACCCACCTTATATGTCTTAACTTATATGGCATTAAGCCAGAGTTTGGGAACGAGAATGCATAACATCAGTTAATAATTCTTTGAAATCATGGATTCATTTTTATTATCAACTTTTATTAAGTATTTATTGATCATATCTGCCATAAATTCAACATGGGGAGAATAATTCATCGTGAAATGATTGCCCGGTACTTCATAAACTTCCATTTTTTTAGCAATAAATTTGCTCCAACCACGTTCTGGATATGGTGGATTGATAAATTCATCTCGTTCGTTGGCTCGAAAAAAAATGACTTTTCCTGTATAAGTTTGTGGTACATAACACAAAATTGCTTCAAGATCAATCTTAAAAAGATGAAATAGTTGGCGAAGCTGAACTTGTGTAGTCTCAGTAAACAATTTATTATTTGTTTTTCCGTGTTCAAGAAAATAAGCAACTTGTTTATCAAAACTCAATTGACGAATCTGAGCCAACGAAGCATTATTATCCATTCCAACCAAAAGAGCTAGAATATCGACATCATCTACAGTGTAAATAGGCGCACCCGGTTGGGGGGGGTCTATCATCACAAGTAACGCCACTTTCTGGCCCAACCTATAAAGTTGTTGAGCCATCTCAAAAGCTACCATACTACCAAAAGAATGACCACCTAACAAATAAGGACCTTCAGGTTGACGAGCACGTAATGCTTCAATAAAGTGAATAGCTCTATCTTCTATTCGAGCAGAATGTTCTGTTTTACCATCTAAAGTAGTTGCTTGTAGCCCGTAAACAGGTTGTTCAGTACCTAAACAATGAGCTAAATCACGATAAATATAGACATGCCCACCAGCCGGATGAACCATAAATAAGGGTAGTTTATGTTTATTACCAGCTTGAATTTCTACCAATGAAAATGGTAAAGCCGATGACTTGGATGAAATTTGCTCAATAGATTCTGCCAGAGTAGCAATAGTTGGTGTGTTTAATAAGCTGTGAGAAAACAACTCTACAGATAGGGTTTTGCGTAACTTAGTAATTAATTGCACCGCCGTGAGGGAATCCCCACCTAACTCAAAGAAATCATCATAAATGCCTATCTTAGCAATGCCGAGAAAGTTTTGCCAAATTTCAGCAATCTTTTTTTCAGTTTCATTGCGAGGAGAAGCATATTCATCATTTAATTTCTGTCGTGAATGGAGAACAACTGTTTCTTCCTTTTGTAAAGATTCGAAATCATCAAGTTTTTTTAAAGTTATCCTCTTTTCTTTTGATACTTCAATCCAATAACGCTGACGTTCAAACGGATAAGTCGGCAAAGGTAAACGTTGCCTTTGCTCCTCACCATAAAATTTGGCCCACAAGACTACCACGCCAACCAACCACAATTGCCCCAAGGTATTCAACAAAAAGCCATTATCCGACAGTTCATCTTTAGGATGGCGTAATGAAGTCAACACCACTTGCCCCGCAACTTTATCAGGATGCCGCTTCGCAAATGTGCTTAAAGTGCGCCCCGGCCCAACTTCCAACAAAATATTTTTTGAGTCCATTACAAGCGGTTGCAATCCATCCGCAAAACGGACTGTTTGGCGAAGATGTTTTACCCAATAATTAGGATCAGTCGCTTCCTCTGCTTTAATCCAAGTGCCCGTTACATTAGACAGGTAAGGCACTTTGGGTGAGTGCAATTGGATTTTCTGCACTTGTTCTAAAAATGACGGCAAAATAGGTGACATCATGGCCGAATGAAAAGCATGGGAAGTATATATCAGTTGACATTCCAAACCTTGTTCAGCTAATAATTGCGCGGCAAATTGTTCTACCGCCTCGGTAGGCCCCGAAATCACGCTTTGAGAGGGCACATTGATAGTCGCTAAATCAATAGTGTCATTCAGTAAAGGCCGTATTTCTGCTTCAGTCAGTGGCACAGCTAACATCGTACCCGATGGCATAGATTGCATTAACCGTCCCCGCGCCGCCACCAATACTAATGCTTCATATAAGGTTAATACCTTCGCCAGACAGGCCGCCACATATTCACCAATACTATGCCCTATCATAGCAGCCGGTTGTATCCCCCAACTCATCCACAATTGGGCTAAAGCATATTCAATCACAAACAAAGCCGGTTGACTGAGAGCGGTTTGGTTGAGGGGTTGATTTTCATTTTGAGCAGAATTGGGGTATAACACCGTCCGCAAATCTAAATTCAGATGCGGTTTAAGATATTCCGCACAATAATCCACTTGTTCACGAAAAATCGACTCCGTTTGGTAAAGTTCTAACCCCATATTGACATACTGCGAACCCTGTCCAGAAAACATAAAAACGACTGAGGGCGTTTTTTTCTGATCAACCCGAGCAGTCAAGGCTTTAAACTCTTCTCCACTTTGCCTCTGCCCTTCAAGTGTCGTCACGGCCCCTTCAAGCGTTTGACAAACCAACATTCGGCGATGGGTAAAGGCCTGACGGCCCACTTGATAGGTATACGCCACATCCGCTAAATTCAAATCGGGATGCTGTTTTAAATGCTCAACCAATTGGCGAGTTGCCGTTTCCAAAGCAGAGTCGGTTTTAGCAGACAGTACCAATAATTGCCAAGCGCGTGATTTTTTAGACTGCGCGACCAAAGGGGATTCTTCCAATACGACATGTGCATTAGTCCCCCCAACACCAAAAGCACTCACCCCGGCACGGCGCGGAAAGCCATCTGTTTGCCATTCAGATAATGTGGTATTGACAAAAAACGGACTATTGGCAAAATCAATTTCTGGATTGGGCGTTTCAAAATGCAAACTGGGTGGAATGAATTGATGCTTCAGTGCCAGTACGGCTGCTATCAGATTAACGATACCCGCAGCAGAATCTAAATGCCCCAGATTCGTTTTGACTGAACCTATCGCACAATAATTTTGACGTTCAGTATTGAAGGCTTGCGTCAAAGCCGCGATTTCAATCGGATCACCTAAGGATGTTCCCGTACCGTGCGCTTCAACATAAGTCACGGTTTCAGGATCAATCGAAGCCATCGCCAAGGCTTCTTCAATCACTTTAGCCTGCCCTTCTACACTAGGGGCGGTATAACTCATTTTGGCACTGGCATCATTATTAATATGCGAACCTTTAATCACGGCATGAATGCAATCCCCCTCAGCTAGGGCATCTTCTAGTCTTTTCAGCACCACCATACCCACCCCATTACCCGGGACAGTGCCTTTTGCTTTAGCGTCAAAAGCGCGGCAATGGCCATCAGGAGATAAAATCATACCTTCTTGATAAAGATAACCCGCTTTTGCGGGCATGCTTATCGCTGCCCCCCCGACTAATGCCATATCGCATTGATAATGAGATAAACTTTGACAGGCCATGACGACAGCAACCAAAGAGGAGGAACAAGCCGTTTGCACCGTGACGGCAGGGCCACTCAAATTCAGTTTATACGCAACACGGGTACATAAAAAATCTTTATCATTACCCAACATCATTGCGTAATCACCCACCGTCTCCATCATCTCAGGATTGACTGAAAGATTTTTAGCAAAGTAAGTGCTAATGCCCCCCACACTGCCATAAACACCTATTTCACCCGCGTATGTTTTGGGATCATAACCCGCATGTTCTAATGCCTCCCACGCACATTCTAAAAATAAACGTTGTTGAGGATCAGTGATTTCAGCATCGAAGGGAGTCAAACCAAAAAAGGCCGCATCAAAGCCCGCAACCTCATCCAACGCGCCCTTGGCTTTAACATAATTGGGCTGATTAAATACTGTTGGTTCAATACCAGCGGACAGTAATTCCTCATCCGATAAAAAAGTGATTGATTCGACACCGTTTTTCAGATTGTCCCACAATTCATTAACATTTTTGGCCCCCGGAAAGCGGCCCGCCATGCCGATAATGGCAATATGGCCTTCTGTGTCATCCATTTTTTCAGTTATCAGTTATCAGTTATCAGTTATCAATTTTTAAATTTGCACGCAGAGGCGCAGAGGCGCAGAGGTGTTTTGCTCGGTTGAGACAAGCCGGCTTGTTTAATTTTGATATCAATCTTCTCTCATTCTCTGCGTCTCTGCGGCTCTGCGTGAGCCTAAATTTAATAGGGCGTATTTAGAAGGTTGTAGGGGCGAACCTGCGTGTTCGCCCATTAATATTGGATGGAACCCCTAAGCCAAGTCTGTCCGACGTGTCTTGTGAGATTCCTTTCTCCGACTCATGGCGGCTTGTTTTTTGGCAGCGCGATCTGAGCGTATTTTAGGTGTCGTCGTTGGCTGGCTATTCGACTGACTCAAATACTGAGCCAATGCCTGAATAGTCGAATACTGAAAAAGCACCGTCACAGGAATGGGCATATTTAAGGCCTTAACCAATTTTTCTTGCATTTGGACCAACAACAAGGAATGCCCGCCTAACTCAAAAAAGCTCTCTTGGATGCCCACGTTTTCTTGATGTAGCACTGCTTGCCAAACTGTGGCAATCGTTTGTTCAAGCTCCGTCTGTGGTGCAACATAAGCAGCCTCTGCCTCTCGTTCTATTTCTTGCGGTTTAGGTAAGGCCTGACGATCTACTTTACCATTGGGAGTCAGTGGCAAGGTTTCCAGTGAGACAAAGGCCGAGGGTATCATGTAGTCGGGTAATTTCTCTGCCAAAAACTGGCGTAATTCGCTGGTAGAAGGCACAGGTTGTTTTGCAACAACATAAGCAATCAATCGTTTATCACCGGGGATATCTTCACGGGCCATCACCACAATTTCCCGTATTTTTGGGTGTTGCGTCAAGACAGCCTCAATTTCACCCAATTCAATACGGAAACCACGCATCTTAACTTGATGATCAATGCGTCCCAAAAAATCAAGATTGCCCTCTGACAAATAGCGAACTAAGTCCCCCGTTTTGTAAAGACGTGCTTCTGGATCATCGCTAAACGGATTATGAATAAATTTCTCAGCCGTGAGCTCTGGACGGTTAAGATAACCGCGTGCTAAACCGATCCCACCAATATATAACTCCCCTGAAACACCTATAGGTACTTCCTGCATCTGTTTGTCTAAGACATAAACTTGAGTGTTGGTAATAGGACGACCAATAGGAGGATAACTGCTATTCTGCGTATTACTGACAATTGCCCATGTCGTGACAACCGTATTTTCTGTGGGGCCATAGTGATTAACTAGATCAAAAGACAGCACTTTATCAGGGGGAGTCTGTAATTTATCTCCACCGGTTAATAAGGCCCTCAAAGTCAAATTGTTGGGTAATTCTTGTTCTAGCACAGCCTGTGCAAGTGGTGTCGGTAAAAAACAGAGGGTGATTTGCTCAGCAGTTAGCCATTCTAAGAGTTTTGAAGGAGAAATACGAGTATTCTCATCCGGAATGTGAATGCTTGCGCCTGCCGCTAAATAAGGCCAAGTCTCCCATACAGAAGCATCGAAAGATATACCAGCTAGAAGAGTTGCTCGATCAGCTACGGTCAGATGATAAGTATTCTGATGCCAAAGCACTAAATTAACCAATCCAACATGACGAATTTCTACCCCTTTCGGTTGCCCTGTAGAGCCAGAGGTGTAAATCACGTAGGCTAAATTATCAGGTGTTGTTTTATTCATGGGATTTTTATCGCTTTCGTTTGCAATATCTTCCCATTCACTATCCAGACAAATGACCAAGGGTAAATGACGGATTAAATTAGAGGTGCGTAGGTGTTTCTGAGTTAAGAGTATCTGTATTTGAGCGTCCTTTAGCATGAAATCCAATCTTTCTTGAGGATAAGCCGGTTCTAAAGGAACATAAGCCCCCCCAGCCTTGAGGATACCCAGTATACCCACAATCATCTCCAAGGAACGTTCTACACAAACGCCTATCAATGTTTCTGATTTCACCCCCAATTTTATCAAGTAATGGGCCAGTTGGTTAGCGCGATGATTCAATTCCCGGTAAGTCAATTGCTGATCTTCAAAAACCACCGCTACGGCATTAGGGTTACGCGCAACTTGAACCTCAAATAGCGCGTGGACACACAATTCCAATGGTGATTTATTCCAAGCCAAGAACTGTTGTTGCTCAGTTGTCGTCAACAAAGGCAATTGTGAAATGGACTGTTCTGGATCAGCCACAATACCTTCCAAGAGGGTTTGATAATGACCCACCATCCGAATAATCGTCGCTTCATCAAACAAATCCGTGTTGTACTCAATGCGCCCAATAATGCCTTCTGGCCTGTCATCCAGTTCCATTGTCAAATCGAATTTTGCTGTGCCCTGATGAATATCGAGTTGACTGAGCGTCCAACCTAAATCAATTTCTGGTAGTTGCGGTTCCAGAACAAAAGCCACTTGAAAAAGTGGGTTGGCACTGATTTGGCGTTCTGGATGGAGTGCCTTTACCAACAATTCAAAGGGCACGTCCTCATTAGCATAAGCCTTCAAGGTCACTTCTCGTACTTTCTGCAATAATTGCTTAGCACTGGGATTATCTGACAAATTTGTACGCAATACGACTGTATTCAAGAAATATCCAAAAATGTGTTCTAGTTCAGCGTGATGACGGCCACTCGTTACGGTACCCACAGACATATCGTCTTGCCCACTATAACGGTGCAACAAGGTTTTGAAGGCTGCCAATAAAGTCATAAACAGGGTGACCCCTTCCTGCTGGCTGAGGACTTTAAGCGATTCTGTCAGTGCTTTGGGCAGGGCCAAACAATATCTCGCGCCACGATAGCTTTGAACCGCTGGGCGTGGATGGTCAGTGGGCAATTGTAAGGTATGTAAATCCGCAAGTTGTTGTTTCCAATAGGTTAATTGCTTTTCTAATACCTCTCCCTGTAATCGTTGCCGTTGCCAACTAGCATAGTCGGCATATTGAAAAACAGGTTTGGGTAGTGGGGAAGCTTGTCCCGCAGAAAACGCTTTATAGAGCGTGGCGAGTTCTGGGAAAAGCACATTATAGAGAGACACCCCATCAGAAATAATATGGTGGGCAGTCTGGCATAAACGATAGTCTTTATCACTTAAGCATATCAACGTAGCGCGAAACAAGGGGCCTTTTTCTAAATCAAAGGATTGTACGGCCTCTTCAGTGGCCAACCGCAAGCACTCAGTCTCTCGTTCACTTTCAGGAAAGTCACGCAAATCCACTACTGGCAAAGTAAAGGGGACGAACTGTGAAATGACTTGAACCGGCTCTCCATTAATAGTCGTAAAAGTGGTTCGTAAGATTTCATGACGACGCCCTATTTCATTCAGGCTTTGCTCCAAAACCCTGACATCAATAGGCCCCCCCAAACGAATGGTTGCCGGTTCATTATAAACGGGTATATTGGGGACAAATTGTCCAAATAACCACAATTGTTCTTGTCCAAAGGAAAGCGGCAGGTTCGTATTCCGATCTGTCTGTTCAATGGCTTGTATTTGTGGACGAGATGATTTAAGCGCATCCTCCACTTGCACCGCCAATTGAGCAACCGTTGGTGCTTCAAATAAGCAATACAAAGGTAATTCAATTGACAATTCTTCGTTGATATGAGAAACAATTTGGGTTGCCAGTAATGAATGCCCTCCCAAGTGCAAGAAATTATCATGGAGCCCAACGCGTTCCAGCCCCAAAACCTCAGCCCAGATTTGAACCAGTTTTTCTTCAATATCGGTGTACAGATCGGAACGATTGACATTAGGTGCAGGTAATGCTTTACGATCCAGTTTGCCATTAGAGGTGAGTGGCAAGGCATCCAAGATCACAAAGTGTGAAGGTATCATATACTCTGGTAAAGATTCCTGCATAAAGTGGCGCAGATGCTCAATGAAAGTATTTTGCAAGACTTTCAATAACCCCCTTTTTTCAAAAAAGGCGTTAATCTGTTTGTGCAGTAAGATTTTCTCTTCGGGGGTTGGATCAAACTGGATACCAAGACGATCACCGTTTCGCCAAGCAATATCCCCCTCCACACAAAGTTTGTCAGAGCTATCCGGCATAGTTAAGCACACATGATACCGTTTATCAGGACAAAAATCCAGGCTGGATATGCCCGATAAACCAACGCCCCCATACGAAATATCAAATGTGGTGACTTCTGTTGAGGAATCAGTCTTGTCATCTCCAAGCACGCATTTAATTTGGCCGTCACTACGCAAGAGTACCCGTTGTGGCGGTAGTTGGGACACAACGATATAAGCCACGAGTCGTTTATCGCTAGGGACTTCCTCCCGAGCGATGACTACAGCATCACTAATGTCATGATACTGGTGTAGTTTCGCCTCAATCTCTCCCAACTCAATGCGAAGTCCACGAATTTTAACTTGATAATCAATGCGTTCTATAAAGTTTAGGTTGCCATCTTCTTGATAGCGAACCAAGTCTCCCGTCTTGTACAAACGTGCATTGGGTACTTTACTGAACGGATTGGGAACAAACCTTTCCTCAGTCAATTCAGGGCGATTAAGATAACCACGCGCAAGCCCTGTACCACCAATATAGAGCTCTCCAGTGACACCAACTGATACAGGTTGCATCTGTTCATCTAAAACATAAACCTGTGCATTGTCAATGGGAAAACCAATCGGAATATTCTGTTGGGAATAATCATTTTGGCATAAGAAAAAGGTTGTATCAATACAGGCCTCAGTGGGGCCGTAAAGATTGATCAACTGTGCATCAAGTTTTGCAAAGAAACGCTGTTGGAGAGCAATAGATAAAGTTTCTCCTCCACAAAAAAAGTACTTTAGAGAGTGGCAGTTTTGGATGTTTTTCTCATCTAAAAGTATTCGTAGTAAACTGGGCACCATTTGAAGAACGGTAATGTCTTGCTCCGTAATGATCTTGACCAGATAAGCAGTGTCCCGATGTTTCTCAGGTTTAGCGATATACAATTGTGCGCCCACAGATAACGGTGTATAAAATTCCCACACCGAGGCATCAAAAGTAAAAGGTGTTTTTTGTAAAACCTTATCCGCTTCAGTTAGAGGAAATTGTTTCAGCATCCAAAGCGTGTGATTATAAATCGCTTGATGAGGTATCATGACACCCTTAGGTTCACCAGTCGAGCCTGATGTATAAATAACATAGGCCAGATTGTTTGGCCCAACGCCACTATTGATATTTTCCGCAATTTTTTTAGAGAAAATATCCTTGTTGGTATCCAAGCAAACGATCTCAGCTTTTTGCTCTGGGAGGTTTGCAAGTACATTTTCCTGAGTCAATAACACTGGCACTTGGGCATCGTTTAGCATAAAAGCCAAACGTTCTTGTGGATATGATGGCTCCAAAGGCACATAAGCCCCGCCCGCTTTGATAATCCCCAATATACCAACAATCATTTCCAAAGAACGTTCTACACAAATACCAACACGAATATCAGGTTTTACACCAAGGCTTATCAAGTGATGTGCTAATTGATTAGCACGAGTATTCAGCTCACGATACGTCAAATGTGAGTCTTCAAAAACAACGGCCACGGCATCCGGTGTGCGTTCCACTTGCTCTTCAAAGAGTTGATGGACACATTTATCTAAGGGGATATCAGCATTCGTCTGATTCCATTGGGCTAAGGGCTGCGTTTGTTCATCTTTGGGCAATGCACCTAGTATCATAAAGCATTCTCCTTTACAATCGGCAAATTAGAGATAGTTTTATATAGAAAAAATCTATTTTTAATCGTTAAGTATTATTAAAGTGTGATTGAAATAAATATCAATTAGATTTTAATTATATTAGAGGGTGCTAATATTACGAGTAATGTTCTTTATTGTCAAGATTAAATTTTTGGAAAACTTATAATGCCTTATTCATAAATACTAATGCTACTCTTAAATTTTGCGCTAAAAAATCTGCTGAGAGTCCAAAGCGCAGCATAGTGGAGCTTTGAACCTACGTAGCGCATCACATTTAGAGAGGTGTTCATAGTTTGATCCGAAGCTTTTTTTAATACCAGTAAAACTCAAAACTGGCATGAACAGTGTTTCACGCAAAAGTTTTTGCGCGCAAAAACTTTTGCGTGAAATTCATTTTTATCATTTTGTTCAAAATTTCAATAGTTCATTTATAGATTTCTGGCCTTGGGCAACTTGGGCAACTAGACGGCTAAAGTTGCATGGCACGATTTTCTGTAGCCCCCTTCTTTACGGCGAACACTTCGTTTTCAGAGTGCCACAGAGAATAACTCTTTGATTTTTAATAATATTATGATATCAAAGACAAATGTGTTTTTTTTTAAACGATACAAACTGATAGGTGGTAAGCCCTTAAACGTATAGTTATGTGTAAAAAAATCATGCCAAAATGGATTAAATCTGTTAGTTTCGTTTTTTTGATATCGCCCTTCCTTTCAGTTTCTTTTGCCGCACAAAACGAAGCACAAAACGCTTATATTTTTGGGATACATCCCTACTTAACGGCCAAAGAATTGTTAGAACGATTTACACCACTGATGAACTATTTGTCTGATAAACTTGATAAACCTGTGGTTTTACGAGTCGCCAAAACTTACGCTAACCATATTCAACGGGTTGGTGAAGATAAAGTCGATATGGCCTATCTCGGCCCTGCCCCTTATGTCAAGTTAGTCGAAAACTATGGCCAAAAACACTTATTAGTGAAAATTCAAGTTGCGGGGCAATCCACTTTCCGTGGCGCAATCATCGTTTCCCAAGATAGCCAGATTAAAACATTAACTGATTTACGAGGTAAGGGTTTTGCATTTGGTTCCCCCAATTCAACCATGAGCCATTTTGTCCCTCGATTCGTATTATGGCAAGCTGGTATGACAGTTGCTCAACTCAGTCATTATCAATTTATCAAAAGCCATGAAAATGTCGTATTAGGTGTGTTACTCGGTGAATTTGAGGCTGGTGCCATTAAAAAAGATATTTTTAACCGATATGCACAACAAGGTATAAAAGTCTTGACTTGGACACCCCCTATTACCGTTCATCTTTTTGTCGCGACTCACCGTTTTCCTCAACAACAACTGGAGAAATTGCGACAGCTGTTCTTAAATCTCAACAAACACCCCAAAGGCAAAACGATTTTAACCTCAATTAAAAAATCCATTACCGGAGTCACAACAGTAAAAGATGAAGATTATAATGAATTACGTTATATTTTAAGAACCGTTGAGCAATTGAAAAGTCAATAAAAATCAATGCCTTAATACCTCACTTCTTTCGGTGGGCAACGCCCACCCAACAAAGGAGAACTGAAAAAATGTTCCTCAAAAATAACCCATTCCAACACGGCCGTTTATTCCTCTTATTTTTCATAATATTATTAAGCTTTTTTGTTTTAGCCAGCTTTTTAATTACTTCCCAACAACGTCATCAGCTACTCGATAACGAAAAACAAGGTGTTGCACTAGAATTTGATTTGATAAGCGAATTTATCTCAGAATCATTTTTGAAAAATGACTATGCTGCTGTACGTCTTTTTTTGCTCAATTGGGCCAAAAAACATGAGCATATTGTCACTTTGACAGCCACTGCCAAAAATGGTTTTCAATTTGTAAACTACACACGTCAAATACCCACTGAAAACACTTTTTTAGTTCAGCGTAGAATCTCCTTTTCGCAGAATAATTATCTTGATTTAGAAATCGCGAATGATCTGGCTTCAATAGAAAAGATTATCAACAAGTTGAATTGGCAACTTTTAATCACTTTTTCGATCATTATGATGCTATTAGGTGTGATTTTGTGGATGACGCTGAATCAAATTGCCCTCATTCCGCTGGAAACCGAGATCAATAAACGTACAGAAGAACTCAGACAACACCGCGATCATTTAGAACAAGTGGTACTGGATCGGACTCAGGAATTAGCAACGGCTAAAGAGATCGCAGAATCCGCTAACCGCGCCAAAAGTGATTTTCTATCCAATATGAGCCATGAATTGCGAACACCACTGAATGGCATTTTAGGATATGCCCAAATTCTGATACGCAATAAAGGATTAACGACTCAACAATTTGATGGCTTAAACATTATCCAACAAAGTGGCGAACACTTATTAACCCTCATCAATGATATTTTAGATCTGTCCAAAATTGAGGCACGTAAAATGGAACTCTATGCCACCGCATTTCATTTAGCCAACTTTTTGGAAAGTCTGGCCAGTATCATTAGTATGCGGGCGCAAGAAAAAGACGTGACTTTTATCTATGAACATCATCACGAACTCCCTTCTGGGGTAGAAGCCGATGAAAAACGGTTACGACAAGTCTTAATCAACCTATTGGGTAATGCGATTAAATTTACAGATCATGGGCAAGTCACTTTGAAAGCCAGTGTAATAGGAGAGAAAAAAAATCAAGCTGTTCAGCGGTTTCGTTTTGAAGTCATCGACACCGGTGTCGGCATGACACCAGAGCAATTAGAAAAAATATTCTTGCCTTTTGAACAAGTTGGCGATATTCAAAGTCGCGCTGCGGGCACAGGTTTAGGCCTCGCCATTAGTCGCCAATTAGTGGAATTGATGGGGAGTCAACTGCACGTTAACAGTGAATTAGAAAAAGGGAGTACCTTTTGGTTTGATTTAAGCTTGCCAGTGGTTACCGCAAAAGCAGAATTGAAATCAACCCGAACGGGAGAAATCAGGGGTTATAAAGGAAGACGGCGAACAGTCTTGGTGGTGGATGACAAACAAGCAAACCGTTTAGTGTTACACGGGCTGCTTGAACCGCTCGGATTTGAAATCATAGAGGCAAAAAATGGTCAAGAGGAAGTCGAAAAGGCCCGCGAAATTCAACCTGATGTCATTCTAACAGACTTAGTGATGCCCGTCATGACGGGATTTGAAGCGGTACAAGCCATACGGCAGATACCAGAATTAACGGGTATGGTTATCATTGCCATATCGGCCAGTGTTTTTGAAAAGGAGAAAGATAAGAGCCAAGTCGTTGGATGTGATACTTTTCTGCCTAAACCGGTGGAAGCTGATAAACTCTTTGCCATATTGGAACACTATTTAAAATTGGAATGGGTTTATGAGGAAACTCAAAAAGAGACGCTTGAAGAACATCATGAAGTAGAAGGGCCGCTTGTACCGCCACCGCCTGAAGAAATAGCACACTTATTTGAATTAACAATGACAGGCAATATGCGCGGTATTCAGAAACGAGCCGCTCATATTGAACAATTCGCACCTGAATTGATCCAGTTTGCCCGTAAACTGCACAATTTAGCCAAAGGTTTTAAAGAAAAACAAATTTTAGCCTTAATTGAACCCTTTCAAGCGCAGCTTACATCAGAGAATCTAACGCAACCTGATTTAACGCAACCTGATTTTGAAGACAACCTGATTTTGATTGTTGATGATAACGCTTCAAATTTAAGCGTACTGTCTGATTATTTAAAAGCTCAAGGTTTCGCAACGCGAATCGCGACTAACGGTGAAATCACACTACAACGGGCACAACGTATTCAACCCGTACTGATCTTGTTAGATGTCATGATGCCACCCGGCATAGATGGCTTTGAAACCTGCCGCAGGTTAAAAGCAGACGACAAGACGCAAGACATACCTGTTATTTTTATGACGGCTTTAACGAGTACCGAAGATAAAGTCAAAGGTTTTGAAGTCGGTGGCGTGGATTACATCACTAAACCCATACAACACGAAGAAGTGTTAGCGCGTATCACGACGCATATACGCATTCAAGAATTGAGTTTCACATTACAAAAACAAAATCAAGAAATAGTGAAGCTCAACGAGTGTCTCAAGGCAGAAAATAGGCGTATGAGCGCCGAATTAGAAGTCGCCCGTCAATTGCAAAAAATGGTGTTACCCAAACAGCAAGAGCTTGAAAAGATTAAAGATTTAGACATAGCCTGTTTTATGGAACCGGCTGAGGAAGTGGGAGGCGATTACTATGATATTTTGCAACACACAGATGGTGTTAAAATTGGTATTGGTGATGTCACAGGGCATGGATTGGAAAGTGGCGTATTGATGTTAATGGTACAAATGGCCGTGCGTACCTTGCTGACTAATGAAGTGAGTGATCCTCAAACCTTTTTGAATCTGCTCAATCATGCCATTTATGATAATTTACAACGTATTGAGAGCGATAAAAATTTAACGCTGTCTTTATTAGATTATCAGCCATCAAAACAGGAAGTAGGCGGAAAAGTACACTTAACCGGACAACACGAAGAGGTTTTAGTCGTTCGCCAAGATGGGCAGATTGAGCATATTGATACCTTTGATTTAGGTTTTTCTGTCGGGGTAGTTGATGATATTGCTGATTTTGTCTCACATAAAGAGATATCATTGCAACCGGGAGATGGACTCGTTCTCTATACTGATGGGATTACAGAAGCACGAAACCTAGATAAAAAGATGTATGGATTAGAACGGTTATGTGAAGTGATTAGTCGTAACTGGCATCGCGCCGCCAAAGAAATACAACAGATTATCATTGCTGATGTACTGCAACATATAGACACACAAAAAGTATATGATGATATTACTTTGTTGGTGCTTAAACAAAATTAGAATGATTTATAACGCAAGAGACGCAAGAGACGCAAGAGACGCAAAGAGTCGCTCCCCACCGAGAGAGAGCATCTTTAGCGTCAAAGCGCGTTTATATCGATATCAATCAGAAGCCTTGTAGTGATATCGATATCATTAAACCCGCATAATAAATATGTGATTATATGACTTTGTTCTTTAGTTTATTTTGATAAAACGGTTTGCCCTTATTCTCTTCGTTCTAACGGCAAACCGTATCTTGATTTCAATTAATTACCATTGCGCCAATAAGGCTGTCGCGATTGCACGTCCAAGTAACGGTGGAACAGCATTGCCAATTTGTTTAACAATCTGACTTCGATTACCTCTAAAAATAGTTATCCCTAACCGTTTTGTTGGTAACATTTAATGAAAGTACCATTCCTTGTAGGGTGGGTAGCGTCTTTTTGCTGCCCACCATCACCCAATTACTTACGCTTCATCACTCTTAT
>Ga0164315_10000864_pt1 | contig 22101 bp, 23 predicted proteins | sample GuaBasSedimGuay6_FD_113737 | JGI IMG/M metagenome (GOLD analysis project Ga0164315, IMG submission 113737) | Subseafloor sediment microbial communities from Guaymas Basin, Gulf of California, Mexico - Guay6, Core 4569-2, 0-3 cm | ecosystem: Environmental > Aquatic > Marine > Hydrothermal vents... | reverse complement strand
TTCCAGTTGAAATCTCATTTTGAATGAAACTCTCGAAGTGTTCTCCTATTGATATCGAAGTGTTCTTACCCATAGTTCTCTTTTCTTACAAAGGTACCAAACTTTGGTAACGATTCAAAACACTGTCCATGGAACGGTAGAACTAAGCCGCCGAAGCGTGGCGCGTGCTTTGCCATTTCTGCATAGTGCGTGTCACGCGTCATCGGTCGGCTTTAGTGATTTGTTCGGCATTCATTTGCCAACCTTTCGCCGCTGGAAATCAATAGCGCCAGATACGCGCATCAGCCAATCGCCTAGTGCTGGAGATAATTCATTTAGCATAAAAAAGTAGCGCAATGGCTGCGAGTTGATTATCATTTCTAACTTGCCTTTCACAATAGCATGTACAACAGCTTCAGCAACCTGAGAAGGATGGCATGATCCAACCATTCTCGGGGGCTTCATTCCGAACCTGGCAAACATTCCAACTTCCCTTACGTAGCCTGGGAAAATGGTTGAAAAACGAACCCCCGAGTTCCTGAGTTCCAAACGAAGTCCGCGTGTCCATTCAGCCATCCCGGCTTTTGTTCCAGAATATGTGGCATCATAGGGACCCCCGCTCTTGGCTGCGATGGACGCTATATTTACTATGTGTCCGGATTTTCTTTCGAGCATTCCCGGAAGAACCAGGTGGGTCAGAGCCATTGGTGCTGTAAGGTTCACTTCAATAGTCTCTTGTATAGAAGGCCAGTCTAGTTCTGTGTAGGCGCCTTCAGTTTCTAGCCCCGCATTATTGACCAGTATGTCAATTTTCTCAAATTCGCTCAGAACATCAGCGACAAGTTTTTCACGTTGGGGAGCCTTACTAAGATCGATAGATACTGTAAGCGTTTTGGTCCCCATTGCCCCAAGGCTTGATGCCACTTCGTCCAATCCGCTTTTTGAACGAGCTGTAAGCGCAATGCTGGCTCCCTGCTTTGCAAGAGATTCAGCTATCACTGGACCTAAACCACGCGATCCACCGGTAAGAAGAACCACCTTCCCTTTTAAATGTTCCATAGTCAAATCATTTGCATAATACGCTTATTTTCATCTTTTAGTATTCCATATTGAGGCTGCCGAACGGTGGAACTAAGCCGCCGTAGCGTGGCGCGGGATTAGTCTTTCGATTTGTTGGGTTGCTTTGGTTGTTGCTTGTTTTGCGAATCGCGTGCCACGCGTAAGCGGTCGGCTTTAGTGAATTGTTATGTCCTCCTTATTTGATTTCGAAATAAACCGTTTCAATAAACTCATAGACACTGTCTTGAATACTCAGGGTAAATGAGTCACCCACCCTGTATCTCCCAACGCCCTTTTCTGGAAATCCGAGTTCAGATATCCAAGGCAAGCCAAAAATGCATTTGGTTTCCTCGTTCTGTATATATTCGAATCTAAGATCAGCTGTACAAAGGACGCTTGATTTTCCATAATAAACATAGTTTCCATCAGAGTCCTCCTTATAGATAATCAGATAATCCGGAAGACATGGGCGGACATACTTCGCTTCCATGCCTGAATTATTTGTTAAGTAGATATTGAAACTAATGCTGTCATTTGGGGAGAATATGTTGTTCATTAATCCTGTTTCATACTCCAACCTGGTTTCGACTGAAAATCCACCAAATTCTTTTTTATCGCACCCATTCGATAGCAACAGAATGATCACTGAAATTATATATACCAAAAGGCGATTATTCATGGAGTGTAGTATGATGGACATAACGGTGGAACTAAGCTGCCGCGCCAGCGGTCGGCTTTAGTGATTTGTTATACAGGAACCTGCTTTTCTTTTAATTACTCCCATAATGCCTTGTCCAATTCTCGGCTACCCTGGTTCTTGATCTATGATAGCTTCTTTCTTTTAAGAAAGTTCAAAAGCTCAAAAGTTAGAATAGCTAGTAATGAACCGACTCCACTCGCAATTATATCGTATGAGTCATAATGCGTACTTGCACCCCACATTGGTTTAAGCTCTTCTATTGTCAATATTATAAATACTACAATTGCGCTACTAACAACTATTAGCCGTCCACGCTTCCATTTTCTTATAAATACGGCCGAAACAGGTGCAAGGCTGATAAGATAAGCAGCGATAAAATTTGGGAAACACCCAGTGATTACATTCATAAAAAGTGATTCTCCTAACCTGGGTCTAATAACTTCCTTATTCAGAGAAATCAACCCAAACAATGCAGCAAACAGGAATGCATTGACTGCTATAACGCTCTTTCTATTTTTGATTTTCATCCTTAATATTTGCTATCGTTATTAATGAGATGCTATTATTGTTTATGCATTTAAATAAATCTGTATAACGGTGGAACTAAGCCGCCGTAGTGTGGCATGGGCTTTGCTTTTTCCGCAAAGGGCGTGACATGCGTTGCGGTCTGCTTTAGTGATCTGTTCTATACACAGTTGCAATTAGGGATTTGGCGATTCTGTTCTCTCTTCGTCAATCTCTTTAGTAATGGTTTTCAGAAAATTGGCTACAGCTAAACGTCGCCTGTCACTCTCTGCCTCAGGCCATGCGCTGTAGATCGCAACCACGAGGCGCCTCGCAGGATCGATATGAATCATTTGACCATGAATGCCTAATGCCCGGAACGTACCATCACTCATGGTCCACCACTGGTACCCATAGCCCCAACCGCCCCAGAGTGGGATTTGCGTTTGAGTCGCTGTCTGGAACCAATTGTCCGGAACAATGGATTCACCATTGATGCGTCCGCCTTCAAGAACAAATTGTCCGAAACGCGCGTAATCACGAAGCGTCATTTGAAGGCAGCAGCCTGCCAATTCCTGATTTGTCCGATTCAAAAGCCAGGAGGCCTTTTGTTCCATACCGTAGGGTACCCAGATCTTCGAAGAAAGATAGTCGGATAAGGTTTGCCCGGTAGCTAAGCTAACGAGGACACCCAGAAGGTGAGTTTCACCCGTCTTATACACCCATTTTGTACCTGGTTCGGCCTCGGCTGGCAAACGGCGCATGTAGCTTACTGTTTGATCGATGCCGGGTTCAGTTGGAACCGAGAAAAATCTTGGAAGATCAGATTCCGGATCAGTGAAGGACTCCACCCAATGTACTCCGGTGTTCATGGTTAAGAGTTGGTGGATAGTCACTTTTTCGTAGGCACTGCCTTTTAAATCGGGAATGTAGTCTGTCAGGTAGTCGTTGACACTTCCAATGTAACCATCCTTGATCGCAGCACCTACGAGGGTGCTGGTAACTGACTTTGCAACAGACTGCGATGTCCATCGACCGGATTCGTTGAGCCCAAGTTCGTAGCGCTCCAGTCGGATTATTCCGTCTTGCAAAATGAGGAGGCCTGCTACCTTTTGTTCAGTCAGAAATGCTTCGAGCTCTCTTTCTTTTACTCCATCTTCGCCAAATGCGAAAATGGGCTTTCCTTGTGGAAGCTCGTGCACTTTGTCCCCACGCGGTACTACGCGTCCTTCAAAAACCTCATCAAAATGCAAAAAACCAAGTTCGCGTTCTTCCTGAGTCCACTGAAAAGCGTTCTTTGAAAGTGAATCCGGGTTGGAGGTGACCTGAGCTAAGGAGAAGGTACCCAAGGCCAGCCCTATGAATAGCCCGACAATTCTTTGGATTGGTGAGGAAAGGTGTGTTAGCATGTCTTTTTTATATTTTCGTATGTATAGAACGGTGGAACTAAGCTGCCGTAGCGTGGCGCGGGCTTTGCTTTGGTTGTTCCCGGTTTAGTTTTGATTGATCTGGTTTGCATAGACCGTGACACGCGTTACGGTCGGCTTTAGTGTTTTGTTCTATACCCCCACGTAAACAATTGGTACTGAGCCATAAGAGACTATTAGCCAATGGAGAGGTTAACTTTTTTCCCGAAACCTATCTCGACTAAACGATACAATGTGGAAAGTTGAATATCGCTGTGTCCATTTTCAATTCTGGAAATGAAGCTCTTACGTGTTCCCGTTTTTCGCGCTAGTTCCTCCTGAGTCATCTTCGCTTCCTTACGAGCTTCACGCAAGATTTCACCAATAGCAAAAGCCTTTGCTTTTATTTCAAAGTTGGTGCGTTTCTCGGTGCCAATTTTGCCATATTGCTCATTCAAATGTTCATCAAAAGTCTTAACATTTTTCATTTCGCTTTCCCTTTCTTCTTTGTATTCAAAGTATTCGTCCTTTATTCGCGCTGCTTTAGCCAATTCTTTCTTTGGTGTCTTTTGGGTCTTCTTTTGAAAACTATTAAATAGTACTACTAAATTACCCTCATCAAAGCAGCAGAAAATTCGATAAATGTTGCTACTATATTTAATTCTAATCTCGAATAAGCCGTCATAACCTTTTATCTTATCAAAAAACTTCCTTGGAATTTTCTCCGCGACCGTTATCAGATATAGAACCTGGTCAATCTTTCCCTTAACCTTTTCTGGCTGCTTATTGAAGAACGCCCAATAGTAGTTCCTAAAATAAATCAACTGACGTTGCTTATTCATGCAACAAAGTTAACGAATAATGGAACAAAAGTCTTTTTATGGTGTATAGAACATCTATTTCTATTGCATTTTGGGGTATAGTACTCTATTTGGATGAAAAAACTGTCATTCCAGAGTGGATTTATCGATTTTACTAATGGAAAATCTGCAAAGACTATTTGAATTAATAACAATTAATACATTCATTTGGCATTACACAGCTTCGCCATGTCACTCCCAAAATGAATTAATTTAATCAAGAGAATCTAAAGAAAATTACAAAGAATTGTAATCTAATACAATCCTAAACACTATGGACATCAAAATTTCATTTGAGTTTTTTATAATTCCTGGGTGAATCTGGTATCCAGGACTTCTGGAATTAATAAGGCGAAAAAGGGATATAAGCGGAGCAGAAAGCGTACATATGGGTAGGCAAATAGTGGCAGATATATGAAAGCTCACCACATTAAGAAAGAGCAACACAGTTGTGATTCCTAAAATCGTAAACATGACTGCCAGATTATTCTTGATTGCGTTTTGGTGGTTGCGTCTTTTTACAATCCTATTTAAAAATCTGCAGATCTCAGGATATGTCCAACAATTTACGCTTGCAATATATTTGCCTTTTGTTGCAAAATGCAACATAACATTTTAAATATTAAGAATATATGGATTCCATTCAATTAATTTTCCGAGAATGAGAAGCTCGAAGTTATTAGATCATGTCGGGGAAGTAATTCGCATAAATCACTTCAGTTATAGTACAGAAAAAACCTATGTTAATTGGATATACCGGTTTATTATCTTCCACAATAAAAGACATCCTGAAGAGATGGGAGGAAAGGAGATAGCGGATTTCCTCACCAACCTTGCAGTTGAAAGAAAGGTATCCGCTTCCACTCAAAATCAGGCTTTAAATGCGCTTGTATTCTTATACAAAAGGGTGCTGAAAATTCCGCTGGAAGATCTTGAGTTTAAGCCAGCAAGAATCGGATAACGTTACTTCCACGCACATTGAATACCAGAAGAAGTGAAGTCTGCTGTCATAAAGATGTTTGAACAACAATGATTTACACCCATGCACTCAACAGAAATAAATACAATGTTCAAAGCCCGCTTGATACCTGGACATAGACATTCACAAGTCCCGAGCGGAACACGCTTTCAGATAAAATGGCCTCCACCTGGTGTGTAAAATCGTACAAACCATTGTGTGCGGGTGTAATGATCTGAATGATTCGCTGCATTTTCATTATATTAGTTGATGGTTTAAATTTTGCCAATTCTATGAAACTTCTATCAGAGGTCGCTCTTCCCCAATATCCCATTCAACTGGATCACCAGTCGCCCATCCTGATGATGGGTTCATGTTTTACTGAAAACATTGGTCAATTACTGGAAAAGTACCTCTTCCCGGTCTGTGTGAATCCCTTTGGGGTTACCTACAATCCACTCTCTGTAAAAAAAGGACTTGAGGCACTGATCCAGAAGGAAGCATATGGGCCTGATGATCTGGATCTTTACAATGATCTATGGCTCTCTTTTAACCATGATACGGGGTATTCATCCATTGAGCAGAGTGAGGCACTGGAGAGAATAAACAGGGATTTTAGAAATGCAAAAGAGATGTTGCATAGAGCTGGAACCCTGTTTATCACCTGGGGAACTGCCTGGATCTATCGATTCAATCCCACAGGAGAGGTGGTTTGTAACTGCCATAAAATACCCGCATCCCAGTTTTCAAGATCGAGACTTACCACCCGGGAGATCATCAGGGAATATGAGGATTTTCTTCCCCGCCTGTTCGAATTTAATCCCAAACTCCGTATCGTTCATACGGTAAGCCCGGTGAGACACTGGAAGGACGGAGCTCACGGAAACCAGCTCAGTAAATCTACACTTCTGCTTGCCGGGGAGGCACTCAACGAGTCATTCTCCGACCGGTTCTTCTATTTCCCATCCTACGAAATTGTGATGGACGAACTGCGCGACTATCGATTTTATGCCGACGACCTTTTACATATCAGCAACCAGGCCACATCCTACATCTGGGAGAGGTTTGGTCAGGCATTCATTCATGAAGATTCGCAGAAAATCATTGGGGAGCTGGAACCATTACTGAAGATGTTTGGTCACCGCCCCCTGGTTCCTGAAGGTGAAGCCTATGGGAAAATGTCGCAAACCAGGGATGAAAAACTTAGAAATCTAAAAAATAAATACCCGGGAATTCAATGGGCCAAACTCATTAAAAAATAGTGTTTTGTAACTGATAAATACCAGGATAACAGTCAACCCGAGCGACCATGAAAAAAATTCTTTTGCTTATTTCGGTACTCGTCCTGGCTCTGGCATGTACTACCACCAAAGTACCGGCCGATGAGGCTCCCGATCTGTTCACCTCAAATCCTGCAGGGAAAGGTTCGGTAATTGAGATAGAGATGCTCAGGGGCGAGGGTCACAACCATCCACTTATGGCCATATGGGTGGAAGACCAGGCAGGTCAGTTTGTTCAGACCCTCTATGTGGCCGAGTCCATTGCCAAAGGAGTCTTCCAGCATGGAGATGCATCCAAAGGCTTCTGGATGCCTGGTGAAATTCAAAGACCGGCCGCCCTGCCCAACTGGTCGCACAAGCGAGGTATTAAGAACAAAAACGGCCTGTACCTGCCCACACCCACCAATCCGGTAGTAGATGCCTATTCAGGTCCCACACCCGACAAGAGTTTTATCCTGAATAGCCGCCTTGATGAACCGGGTCTAAAGAGGTTTACTGTGCTGTTCGAGATCAATCAACCCTGGGACTGGAACGAGTACTGGACCAACAATAAATACCCGGAGGATGAGGAGTACAAAAACTCCTGTCAACCCGCCCTGGTCTACTCGGTAGCCATTGACCTGGGAAATCCACAGGAAGAGTATGTGATGGAAGCCATTGGCCACAGTCACCACTCAGGTGCAACCGGAGAGCTGTTTAATGACCTTCATACACTTACAACTGCACTGCATATTGCCGAGGAGATCGTTGTCAGAGTTGTTCAATAGGGCCAGATTGTAAACCAGGATCCAGTTTCAGTTTCTCTTCCCCAGTAAGAGTTAATCCCTAACCCAGGATCATTCTCAGAACTCCTTTTGTTTTTTGGTGTAACAATTCCTGAACCTGTTCGTCTTAATAGGTGTACGGAGTGTGCGAAATCGTACATACCCGTCTCAAAAGTGAACACTTTATCAATTCGTGAATATTGCTTATATTGCTCTGAATCTGAAATTTACTTAATTTGGCATATCAATTGTTTTCTATAACTCCATCAATTAAAAAAAAACATACTAATGATCAAAACTGTTGACCTGGTAAAAGTATTTCGCACAGACGAAGTCGAAACCACCGCACTGAATAATGTTAATATTGAAGTGAAAGATGGCGAATTTGTAGCCATTATGGGGCCTTCCGGTTGTGGGAAATCCACGCTTCTGAATATCCTGGGGCTACTGGACAATCCATCCGGCGGATCCTATGTTTTTCATGAAACTGAAGTTGCACCCCTCAAAGAGAAAGGAAGGACCAACCTTCGTAAGGGAAACATTGGATTTGTTTTCCAGAGCTTTAACCTGATCGACGAACTCACTGTATATGAAAATATTGAACTCCCCTTGCTCTATCTGAAAATGAGTGGTTCCGAAAGGAAGAAGAAGGTGGATACCGTAATGGAGCGAATGAAGATCAGTCACCGTAAGAATCACTTTCCACAACAGTTGTCGGGAGGTCAGCAACAACGTGTGGCCATCGCTCGCGCAGTAGTTACCAAACCCAAACTGATCCTCGCGGATGAACCCACCGGTAACCTGGACTCGGCTAATGGTGGAGAAGTAATGGCTCTTCTTACCGAGTTGAATGAAGACGGAACCACCATTGTAATGGTAACGCACTCCCCCAATGATGCTGAAAAGGCCCACAGGATTATTCAGCTCTTTGACGGTCACGTGGTGACAGAGAATATTCATAAAAAATTATAGCATCTTATCCGCTCACATGAGATTTCTCATGTTTTTTGTGAAAACTTTAACACAACTTTACGATAACATTTAGGTTAACTAAAGGGTTAGATTTTAGGGCTTGAAAAGCTGTCCGTCAGGGCAGCTTTTCTTTTTTATGACTATTTGCATTTCTTCATAAACAATTATTTAGTTATCTTCGTTACCTAATTCAGTATAACCAAAATTACGCCTGAACATGAAATATTTTAGAAGTGCGCTTGTTGCCGTTTTAACTCTATTTCTGATTACCTCATGCGGCAATAAAAAGCAAGAGCCTAAATCAAATGATACATTTGATCTTCAATCCTATATCAAGGCTGCTGAAGCCGTGGATCCCAACATGAACAAAGTGGATCAGGTCTTCACCATTCTTGATTTGGTTAGGGCAGAATATTATGATGTTCTTACCAATGATCCTTACAGCGCTCACAGCTATAAAACCTCATACCCAATTGCTGCTGCAAACATGGGTATTTACATGACCGATATCATCTATCATTTTTATGGCGAGGCGGATGAAACCATGTTTCTGACTTTTTCTGCAGCACAGGAACTGGCTAAATTCCTGGGCCTGGACTCTGAATTTGCCACCTGGACCATTGAAAGACTTGAAGGTTCCGCTATAAAAAGAGATACCATCACACAGATGTTTAATAATCTTCTGATAGACAGTGAGAAGTACTCCTCCGAAAATGAAACCGTTTTCGTTCATACTGCTTTCCTTACCGGTTCATTTATTGAAAAAGTATACATTACCGGAAGCCTCCTGAAGCAAAAGATGCAGGCAGGTGAGTTGGAACAAGAGGATGAAGGTGATATCAGAGAGCTTCTGGTGATCTACCTGAATCAGCTCAATCCTGCCACCGGAGTTCTCCACAATGCGTTTGTTCAGCAACAGGATCAACTGAAAGGTTTGCTTGTATTAACCACCTTTGAAAGACTGGAAGCCCTCTCAGAACAGCTAAAACTTGTAAAACCGGAGCTTATCGTGGCATCCGTTAAAGACATTGCTGCAAATGATGACCTGAATACAACATTTGCCCTGGTAGCAAATCTTCGGAATCTTCTGGTATCTGCTTCTGAATAAGTCTCCGAACGCATTGGTTATATAAGATACTTTTAAAGCCATCTCCATAAGAGGTGGCTTTTAATTTGAGAACACCCAAACACACAGGCATGAAATTCCTTGGCAACCTTATCTGGCTTATTTGCGGCGGGCTTGCCTCTGCCATAGGCTATTTTATTGGAGGAGTGGCCATGATGGTCACAATCATCGGAATCCCCTTCGGCTTCCAAATGATTAAAATAGGTTCGCTGTGTCTGTGGCCCTTTGGCCGTACCTTCCAGGTAGATAAAGGAGAGCTCCCAGGCTGCCTTTACACCCTCCTGAATTTAATCTGGTTGCTGATCGCCGGACTATGGATTGCATTGATCCATGTCATCTTCGGATTCCTGCTCTTCATCTCCATCATCGGTATTCCCTGGGGATTACAACATTTCAAACTGGCCAGCTTTGCCATATCCCCCTTTGGAAGAAGAGTGGATATTGTGGGTTGAAAATACAATAAGTGCCACTCCCGAATCGATCTTTCTGCATCTTCAGGTCAAAAGGTTTTATACCAGGGGAACGAAATAGCCCTTAATTTTTAGTGATTTTTCAGAAATATGGCTTTTAGATTAAACTATTGGCTCTAATTGTGATCTAATGATGCATATAAACACGCATGAGCGTGTTTGAATCACCCTAAAACAGAGACAGGATGAGGCGTGCTGCTCCATTCTCACCCTACGTAAGAATTATATTACTGTCCTTTACCCTCCTGGGTATAACTGGACTTATATCCGGGGCCGACACTCCCACCGAAAAATTCGTCTATACTGTTCAGTCAACCACCCAAAAATCACCATTGACGGGCTGCTTTCAGAATCCGTCTGGGATCAGTTACCTGTGATTTCCGACTTCTGGATGAGCTACCCCATCGATGACCGCATGGTTGAGGAAGAATTGCAAACCGAGGTCAGGGTCACCTCTGATGATGACAACCTTTATATCAGTGCTGTATGCTACGGTCCAAATAACTATGTGATTAAGACCCTGAAAAGGGATGCAGAATTCTGGAATAGTGATGGTTTTGGTGTGGTGATTGATCCTGTAAATGAAAAAACCAACGGGTTTACTTTTGGAGTTAGTCCGGCCGGGGTCCAAACCGAATATCTGGTGACAGGGTTATCGACCCGGAGGGAAGATCCCGAACCTGGCCAAACGCCCAGGGGACTCAACGTGGCCTGGGATAACAAATGGCTCTCAGAAGTTATCACCTATTATGACCACTGGATTGTAGAGATCGCTATTCCATTTAAAACCCTGCGATTTGATGAATCCAAAACCCAATGGGGAATTAATTTTTTCAGAAGAGATGTCCAAACCAATACCATTCATACCTGGGCTCCTGTACCCATTGAATTCAATGAAACTGACCTGGGTTATACCGGTGCGCTTGAGTGGGAGGCCCCCCCGAAAAAAACCAGCCGTAACTTTGCCTTTATTCCCTATGTGAAGGGGGCCGGATCCAAAGATTTCGAGGTTAATGCACCCCTTGATTATGATTTCCAGGCCGGTTTAGATGCTAAGGTACCCATCACATCAAGTATGAACCTGGATGTAACCATCAATCCGGATTTTTCACAGGTGGAGGTGGACGAGCAGGTAATTAATCTCACCCTGTTTGATATCAGTCTACCCGAAAAGCGCCTCTTCTTCCTGGAAAATAGTGATATTTTTGAAGATTTCGGAATCCCCCCTATGAAACCATTTTTCTCCAGGAGGATTGGGTTGGACGATGAGGGAAATCCGATCCCTATCCTCTACGGAGCAAGGTTAAGCGGGAATGCCACTAAAAACCTCAGGATGGGTGTGATGAATATGCAGACCATGGAGACTGAACTCTTTCTTCCTCAGAATTACTCAGTGGTGGCTTTCCACCAGAAAGTGCTGGCCCGTTCGGTCATCAAAGGATTCTTTCATAACCGGGATGCCATGCGGAGCGAAGAACCCGATTATAACAGGAACATGGGCATGGAATTTCAGTATATGTCAGCCAACGGACGCTTTCGGACCTTCGGAGGGGGCTCTAAATCGTTCACTCCCAACCTGAATAAAAAGGACTACTTTACAATACCGGTATTGGGTATAACAACAAAAACATCAGCATCTATTCTAATCTGGCCGGACTGGGAAAGAATTACCGGGCCGATATGGGATACATCAGGGGACAGGAGTACTATGATGCCGAAAGAGATACTTCCATTCACATCGGAATGAACCACTGGTTTACAATGGGCTCATACACCATCTATCCGGAAAAGAGTGAAAAGATCATTTCTCATGAATTTAATGGCCGCTATATTTATGATGGTGACACTACTTTTTCGCTTCTTAACAGTGAAGCAGAAGTTGGGTATGCGCTGAAGTTTGCATCTACCAGTCAAATTAGCATCTCCTATAATCACAATGTGATCAATCTGCTATTTCCTTTTACCTTTATAAACGATGAACCGTTGCCAGCCGGGATTTACAGGTTTAACCAGGCAGAGCTGAAGTATCTATCTGATCAGAGAAGACTGTTCAGCGTTGTGACAGGAGTTGCCTTTGGCACCTTTTATAACGGAACCCGGGAGCAATATAATTTCGGCGTCAAATACAGGGCCCAACCATGGGGCAACTTCTCTATGAACTTCGAACAGAATAACCTGAAGTTTCCCGAACTCTACGGGACCGCAAGGCTTCTTCTAATTGGACCGCGTGTGGAGATTAACTTTTCCAGGTCGCTCTTCTGGACCACCTTCCTACAATACAATACCCAGGACGATAATTTCAATATCAACAGCAGGTTCCAATGGCGATTCAGACCCATGTCGGATCTTTATATTGTGTATACCGACAACTATGCGGTGGAATTCTGGGGACCCAAACACCGTGCCCTGGTGATCAAACTAAATTATTGGTTTAATTTATAATTCGCATTATGACATTAAAAACTAGCTCGCTTCTTCTTATATTTTTCTTTCTTGCAGGATTAACTACAGCCTGCAAAAAACAGGTCTCAGTATTGGTGGTGGTGGGTGGTCATGAATATGATACCACCGAGTTCTTTGAAGCCTTTCACTCACTGGAAGACATTACCTATGACTCTATCTCTCAGCCAGATGCAATGAAACTACTTGCTTCCGATCAGGCCTTGGATTATGATGTATTGGTCTTTTATGATTTTATTCCAGACATGGATCTCAAGGATTCCACTGTTTTTTTATACCTGGCTGACAGAGGGCAATCCATGCTCTTTCTACACCATTCAATATGCACCTTTCAGAGGTGGGATGGATTCGCAGATTTAGTTGGAGGTCGTTACTACATGCCTGAATTTGGTGCAGATAGCTTGTTGTGGTCTGACTATAAACATGACATTGAACTTGAAGTAAACATAACTGACTCCAACCATCCTGTAACTCAAGGGATTGAAGATTTTACCATTATGGACGAAGGTTATTCTAATGTAGGATACATGTCTGGGATCAAGCCCTTGCTTGAAACCGACCATCCCTTTTGCTCCCCAGTCAACGGATGGGTAAATACCTATGAACAATCTACCATAGTATACCTGATGCTGGGACATGACAGGCATGCCTATTCCAACGAAGCATTTCAAAAATTGTTGGTAAATTCAATCCATTGGTTATCCATAAAACAGACTCAATAATCTATAAATCTTATAACATCAACTACAACCATGAATCCAAGAAAATCAACAAAGAAAACTCCCAACAATCTTTCCAGGAGAGACTTTATCGGTAAAACAGCCACAGCGGCAGCTGCTTTCACCATTGTACCCCGCCATGTACTGGGTGGACCTGGCTATACTGCTCCCAGCGATATGGTCAATGTGGCCGGAATTGGACTGGGGAACCAGGGTGGAAGTGATATTCAGAACATTGCCACACCCGATGTTCCCATTAAACGTAAAATGGGGCTGCCGGGTCTGAAATTTTATCGTTATCCGGGAATAACTCCCCCCAGGCCAACGGGAGGCCGGCGCAGCGATAATCCTAACCAGATGGGCGATGCCGGTGGAGAATTCAAACATGCCAATATTTATGCCCTGTGTGATGTGGACTCTGAATATGCAGGGCACATTATTGCAGGTTATCCCAAAGCCAAGGTGTATGACGATTTCCGTAAGATGATCGATAAAGAGAAGGAGCTGGATGCAGTGGTGATTGGAACACCCGACCACACCCATGCTGTGATTGCATCCTATGCATTGAATGCGGGGAAACATGTTTTTGTGGAGAAGCCCATGGCCAAGACCATTCATGAAGTGCGATTCTTAACGGAGCTGGCTGCGAAAAAAGGACTGGTCACCCAGATGGGTAACCAGGGACATAACATTGAGGGGACCATGCAGACAGTAGAGTGGATCCGGTCGGGAGCCATCGGTTCTGTCAGAGAAGTACATTTGTGGTCAAACCGTCCGGTATGGGCACAGGGACCACTGAAGCGTCCTGCAGGGGTCGATGTTCCGTCTAATCTGAACTATGATATATGGCTGGGGCCTGCTCCTGAGAAACCCTACAACCCCGAAACCACTCACTTTGCATGGAGGGGATTGTGGGACTATGGTACAGGGGCAATGGGAGATATGGGTGCCCACACCTTTGATGCACCTATCTGGGCACTGGAACTGGGCATGCCCACAAAAATCCAGGCCACAACCTCTCCTTACACCAATGAATACCTGCCACAGGCCGAAAATGTGATGTATGAGTTCGCAGCCCGTGGAGATATGCCCCCTGTGAAGGTGACCTGGAGTGATGGCGGGATTAAGCCTTTCCGTCCGGCTGAACTGGAAGCAGACCGACGTTTAAGGGAGGCTCTCTACATTGGAGATAAAGGCATGCTGATGCATGGCACCCATGGAGCCATGCCCGAGCTGATTCCGGAGGATCCCGGATTTACTGCACCCGAAAAATGGTTGAAACGACCCAGCAGTGTCTATGTGGATTTTATTGAGGCCATTAAGGAGGGAAGGAAAGCTGCTAATGATTTTGAGATTTCTTCGAAATTGACCGAAATCATGTTGCTAACCAATATTGCAGTGGCTGCTCAACAGGTCAACAAGACCCTGGAGTATGATGCTGAAAAAATGAAAATCACCAACTGTGAGGAAGCCAATAACTACTTCCATTACGAGTATCGCAAGGGTTGGAAACTTTAATACAATTAACTCATAATTAAAATCAGATGAAGAACATAACAAAACATTTCGGACTAGTGGCGGTGGCATTTAGTATTACCCTGTTAATGAGCTCATTCACGCCAGAAGTACATGCACCCTTCGACGGAGCGCAAACCGATAATTGTAAGATCAACTCCAGGTATGGGGGAGTACAGATAGGGGCTATTACCTATAGCTTTCGAAGCATCAGGGAAATAGATGCAGTTATCCAGGCCTGTGTGGATGCAGGACTCAGTTCAGTGGAACTGATGGGAACAGGCATTGAAGCTTACCTGGGTGCGCCTGAGAATCCCATCTCCTGGAGAAGGAGGCGGGCCGATGATAAGACCGACGAGGAGAAAGCCGCACTGGCCAAATACCAGGAGGAGATTAAAGGATTTCGCAATGATCCTGCTAACCTGGAGAAGTATGTTGAACTCCGTAAAAAGTTCAACGATGCGGGGATAAACATCCATATCTACAAGTGGACCGCCGGAATGAGCGACCAGGAGCTGGACTATTCATTCAAGGTAGCAAAAACCCTGGGGGCCATTGGTATCACCACTGAAATTGGCGAAGAGAACTGTCGCATAGTGGGAGCGGCTGCTGAAAGAGCAGGAATGGTGGCTATCTTCCACAATCACTATCAGTATGCTGATGAAGATTTTGATGTGGATGCCCTGCTGGCACTGTCGCCTGCCAACAGGCTTAATTTTGACATCGGGCATTACTATGGCTCCACTGGGAAGGATCCTGTCAAATTCATAGAGAAGTACCACGACCGCATTGCCAGTATTCACCTGAAGGATAAAACCGGTCCCGACAATGAGGTCGAAAAGAATGCCAACCAGGTGTGGGGTCAGGGTCAAGCCCCAATAGCAGAGGTACTGCAACTGATCCAGCAGAATCAGTGGCCCATCTACTGTGACATTGAACTGGAATACAAGATCAAAAAATGGTCAGATCCGGTGAAGGAGGTGAGCATTTGCCGGGAGTTCTGCAGGCAGAACCTGCTGTAGGATTCTTATCGTAATTTTAATACTGGAAAAGCTGGGGAACAAATTCGGAAAGATAGTTTCTCCAGTTTTTCCATATATGACCGCCTTCACTCTCAATAAAGGTATAAGGCATCCCTATGGCATCCAGCTTTTCCTTATATCCCACTACATTTTTGTAAAGAAAATCCGTTTTTCCAATTCCGATCCAATAAAGGTTATAACCATTCTCCATCTGCATTCTTAACGTTTCATCCACCTCCTGATATACTTTGGAGGAGACATTGGTATTTGGGAGAATGGCCGGAGAAAAGAGCCCCACAAAATCAAATGTATTGGGATGGTACCGTGAAATATGAAGTGAATGGAATCCACCCATGGAGAGTCCAGCTATGGCCCTGAAGGATTTCTCTGCTTTCACCCTGTAGTTGGTCTCCACAAAACTCATGATATCGGTAAAGGTCTCCTCAAAAGTTCCATCCATGGTACCTGGGACCATAAACGCAGGTTTATAAAATCCGCGTGTGCCTTCACCCGGTGCAGCTTTCTGGGATACATTTCCATTGGGCATCACCACAATCATGGGTTTGGATTTCCCACTGGATATGAGGTTATCCATAATCTGCGTACTCCTGCCCAGTGATATCCAGGCCTCTTCATCGCCTCCTGCACCATGTAACAAGTAGAGCACCGGATAGGCCTCATTACCGGATTCGTAGCCCGGAGGTGTATAGATGGTGATCCTCCGTTCTTTCTCCAGTCCGGGCGAGTTGTACCAGCGCCTGGAAACTGAACCATGAGGAATGTCGTTTACCCTGTAAAGATCTGACTCTGTGCCCTCAATAATGAAAATATTTGTCAGGGTTGCAATATCACGGCTGACGAATGCATTGTTGGGATCAAGGGTTCTGAAGCCATCAATGGACAACGAATAACCGTAAAGTTCGGGAAAAAGTATTTCTGTAGTATGGGTCCACCTCCCCTTATTGTCTTTTTCCATGGGAACTGAACCTGGCACCCAACCTTCGGGTGGCATCCAGTCGCCCGATATTCTGACTTCACTGGCATTGGGTGCATTCACCCTGAAAGTGACTGTGTGATCTTCATGTATTTCAGGGGATATGATCTCCTCCCCTCCCCAGAGGGATTGCTGAGCCGTCGCTTCAATCATAGTTAAGGTAAGTGCTGCGATTATAAGAATAGATGATTTTTTCATAACACTTCAGAGAATTTTTAGGGTACAGTATTACAAAATCAAAATGGAATTTCCTAATCACGTAAGTGCAATTCATTATCTTAGTAGTTATGGAAAAAGAGATCCTCAAATGGGGCATGATTGGCACAGGTAATGTGACCGAAAGGAAAAGTGCTCCGTCGTTTAATAAGATTAAAGGCTCTCAGCTGGTAGCTGTGGGAAACCGAACCGCTAAGAAGGCTGAAGACTATGCAGAGCGCCATGGCATTCCAAAATGGCACCGCGATCCCCATGATGTGATTCATGATCAGAGCGTGGATATAGTCTACATTGCAACTCCCCCCGGTTCGCATATGGAGTATGCCCTTGAAACAATCTATGCAGGCAAACCGGTCTATATTGAAAAGCCCATGGCCCGCACCTGGGATGAGTGCTGCATCATCAATGAAGCAGCCGAAAAAAAGGGGGTGGATGTATATGTGGCCTATTACCGAAGGTCACTGGACTATTTTAAGAAAGTAAAAGAGATCATTGATTCGGGTAGCCTGGGTAAGGTCCTCCATATTAATCTTCAACAGTACTTTCCTGCCAGGGATGAAGATCACCAGCGTAATCATCTTCCATGGCGTGTGATTCCAAGAGATTCAGGTGGAGGTTATTTTCATGATATGGGTTGCCATGCACTGGATATTCTTTTTTATATGTTTGGTGGTCCGGTTGAAGTAATGGGGAAATCAACCAATATGGGTGGGCTGTATGCCCCGGTTGATACCATATCAGCCTCGCTCCTTCTACCAGACAACCTGCTGGTTACGGGCAGCTGGAGTTTTGTGACTCCCAAATCTTATCAAAAGGACCAGGTGGAGGTGGTGGGCGAAAATGGGAAGTTGCAATTTTCCATTTTTGGCTTTACTCCCATTCTTCTTGACCTGGAAAATCATAAGGAATCTTTTCCTATCGTTCAGCCGGAAAACATACAAATGCCCCTTATTCAATCCATTGTGTCGGAGATAAACGGAGTGGGAAAATGTCCCTCCACTGGATTGACAGCAGCAGTTACCAGCAGGGTAATGGATACGATTTCAGGTCTGTTTTAAGCCCCTGGATATTGTTGTTAATAACTACCTCTTCATTGTTTATTTTTCCCCCCTCAAATTCCATGTTGAGGGTCATCCCGGCTAGGATACCTGCCCGAAAAAATAGACCTTTGTGTTAGAAAACCTGGTCGTGTTATAGGGGTTTGGCGCAGTTCTTGTGTCTAAAAGTGAAGAGGGCCCCGTGAAGAGGATATTTCACAAAAAAATAAGCAGCTCACGCAGCCTTTTGAAACTTTATCTGTCTTTATAGTAGAATTATGAGTGATACCCGGCAAAAATTGAACACACAGTACACCATCATAGTGGGAGCGGAAGGCGAACTTGGACGAGCCATGGCAAGGGAGATTGCGCGCAAAGGCTGCAACCTGATCCTTGTCTCTACCACTTCCATTGATCTACAACGATTCGCCATAGGATTGCAGTTGAAAGAGGAGGTTCAGGTCAATGCGGTGAAACTTGATCTCTCAGACCGGGAGGCCATTCAGGTATTTACTGAAGAGCTCCGTGGCCGGTTTGAGGTTCGGGCCCTTATTAACAACATTACCTGCGACTGGTCGGTGGCTCATAACATGTGTATCTCCGAACTGGCCACGGACGATTTCCTGACACGTTTCCGGGGTGCTGCCCTTATTACATGGAGCCTGCTTCCACAGATGTCGAAACTTTCCAGTGCCTATATTCAGCACATCATCCCTTTCCCATTCAGAAAGAATCAATTCAGCCCGGAGATGCAGCAATCTGTTAGCAAAATGTATGCCTTTACAAAAGAGCTGGACGAAGAGCTAAAACATACCGGAGTAGCTGTAAGCAAGGTGCATCCGGCTCCGGTAAAAAACATGATGTTACAGATGGAGTTCACCAATGGCATCTTTGAAGAGGAGATCAATTCCCTTACCCCTGGTACCATTGCCATTAAAGCAGTGAACGGAATGCTTCGGGGCGATCGCCTCATCATCCCCGGGTTCTGGAACCGGGTTCAGTTTTTCCTGAATCGTCAGTCCACGGGCTGGTTCAGGGCCACTGACGAATCTTTGGGTTCCAGCCTCCAGCCTTCCATGTAATCTTATTCATACCTGAGTGATATTCCGGGATTCTGACGGCTTGCTCTGACCGCATGGAAACTGACTGTAGCCATGGCTATGACAAAGGCCAGAATACCAGCTACCGCATAGATCCAGAGTGGCATTTCCACCCTGTAAGCAAAGCTTTCCAGCCATTTACTCATGGCAAACCAAGTGAGGGGCCAGGCGATGACATTGGCCAGAAGCACCCACTTGGTAAAATCGAGGGAGAGTAGTCTGAGGATATTCGCGGTCGTAGCCCCATTGGTTTTCCGGATCCCGATCTCTTTGGTTCTCCGCTCGGCCATAAAGGATGCCAGCCCAAATAGTCCAAGACAGGAGATAAAAATGGCAATTATTGCAAAAATAAAGAGCAGGGTTTGAGTCTGCTTCTCATTCTGGTAGATTCCTTCGTAATGGGCATCCAGGAACTCATATTCAAAGGGAATTTCCTGAATTTGTCCCTCCCATCTCTCCTGAAGTAAGGAGATGATTTTTTTCGTATCTGAACCGGAAAAGCGGACACCGATATAGAGAGGTTCGACCCAATCCTGAACAGTCAGATGCATCAGGGCATGGGGACGAATCTCCATCTGTTTCGATTCCCAGTGATAATCCTTCACCACCCCGATCACCTCCATGGGCATAGATCTGTCGTTCCACAGGTAGCAGATGTGTCCGATGGGATCCTGCTCTATGCCGAACACTTTTACAGCGGTTTCATTTAGGATCACCTTGCCGCTTTCTGTTCCATAATCCTTTGAGAATGTCTTCCCCTTTAGCACTTCAAGTTCCATGGTCTCCAAGTAGGTATCATCTATCATATTTACATTGATGCTGAAACCCTGATCCTGACCTTCCACTCCATAACCCCAGTTAATCAATTTGTCGCCGGGAACGGAGAAGGAGGATGTTGCCTGGATCACCTCCGGATAAGACCTGAGTTCCTCTTTAAAGGTCTCTACATTCTCCAGGTAATGGGCTTGTCTGATCAGGATAACCTGTTCTTTGTTAAAGCCAAGTGACTCTTCCATGATCAGGTGCATCTGTTTCTGCACGATAAGGGTAGCAGCGATCAGGAAAATGGCCACAGAGAACTGAAACAGGACCAGGATGTTCCGGAACCAGCTTTTGCTCTGGCGAACCCCTTTAAATCCCAGTGAGTCGATAGCAGAAAAGGTACTCATGTACATTGCCGGATAGCTACCCGACAACAGTCCCACCAGAATGGCCATGCCCAGCAGTCCGGGTATGACCAGGAAATTATCCAGGTAGTGAATCTCTATCTCCCTGCCTGTGAAGTTCTGGTAAGATCCCATCAGGGACTCCACCAGGCCCATGGCCAGAATTAAGGCCAGGATACTCACTATAATGGCCTCTGCAAAAAACTGCTGTTTAATCCTGCCCTTGGTGGCACCATTGGTTTTTCTCACCCCGATCTCCCTGGCCCGTATGGACGAGCTGGCCGTGGTCAGGTTCATGAAATTAATGCAAGCCACCACCAGAACCAGAAAGGCCACCACCCAGAATATTCGGATGTACGAGAGGTTCCCATTGGGCTCAAACTCTCCATTCAGATCCGATCCCAGATGAATATCCCTGATATGTTGCAGTTGGAGATGCCAGTAGTTTTCATCATCGGCATATTCCCCATATGTTCCGCCAAACAGGTATTTATCTACAAATGCCGGGAGTTTCGCTTCAAGGTCTTCTCCGGGATAACCCGGTTCAAGCCGCATGTAGGAAGCGTAATTATTGGCAAACCATTCCTGGCCGTTGGCCGCAGTGGGTGAAGAGATAAGAGATAGGAGCATATTGAAGTGAAAATGCGACTGGGCCGGAAGGTCCTCATACACTCCGGTAATGGTGTAGGGAACAGTGTCGCGGAGAATAATGGTCTGTCCCAGTGCCCTCTCCTCCCCAAAGTATTTGAGTGCTGTACTCCGGTCAACCAGGACCTGTTGTGGCTGGTTCAGGTTCTTCTCAGGGCTGCCCTCTATAAAACTGAGGGTGAAAATATCCGTAAAGGATGAATCCACCCAGGCACTTCCCTCCTCGCTATAAAATTTATCCCCGATTCTGACGGTCTCGGCCCTGTCACTGACACGGGTAAAAGCCCGAATTTCCGGAAATTCCTCATACATGGCTACAGGCATGGGGGCAGGGGTGCCTGTCTGGCGGATCACAGTACTTCCGATGCGGGCATCCACTTCTATGCGGTAGATATCTGCATAATGCTCGTTGTATTTATCGAAGTTGAGCTCATGGTTTACATAGAGCATGATCAATACAAAACAGCCAATGCCAATGGCCAGTCCCGTAATATTTAAAATGGAAATCAGTAAGTGTTTCCTGATATGCCGGAAAGTAACTTTAAAATAGTGCTTTACCATGATCCTAGATTTTCTTTATTTATTCAATAGATGTGCCAATGTGTGTATAACTCTCATAATGTGATTTATACGGGATTTTACCTTTATTTAAAGAGGCTCCATGTGCTCGATTTTAATGCACCGGAGTGTTCGTTTTCGATGCAGTTTGTTTTGAATAAAAGAAAGCCATACTTTCGTATAACTGTTGAAAGATGATGAATGATAAAAAGATACTGATCATCGATGATGATCATGATGTACTCCTCACAGCACGAATGTTCCTTGAACATCTGGAGTATGGCATAAGTGTTCTTTCCGATCCGGAAAAGATACTGCCAAAGATCCATAAGGAACATTTCGATGTGATCTTGCTGGATATGAATTTTAGAAGGGGGCGGACCGAAGGCATTGAAGGTTTAAGCTGGCTCCAGAGAATCAAAGAAGATGATCCCCAGGTGGTAGTCATTCTGATGACTGCTTTCGGAGATGTGGATCTGGCTGTTAAAGGGATTAAAGCCGGGGCCTTTGATTTTATACTAAAACCCTGGCAAAATGCAAAACTTCATGCCACCATCCTTTCAGCGCTTCAGATGAAGGAGACGCAGC
>Ga0164315_10000863_pt1 | contig 22121 bp, 4 predicted proteins | sample GuaBasSedimGuay6_FD_113737 | JGI IMG/M metagenome (GOLD analysis project Ga0164315, IMG submission 113737) | Subseafloor sediment microbial communities from Guaymas Basin, Gulf of California, Mexico - Guay6, Core 4569-2, 0-3 cm | ecosystem: Environmental > Aquatic > Marine > Hydrothermal vents >... | reverse complement strand
TACATTCTTAATATATAACTCGCTAGAAAGAAAACTTTCTGAACCTGGAAAAAAAGGGTTTTCTTCTACAGCACTTACTAAGGCTTCAGAAAAATCTAATGCTTGATATATAGTAATAGCCATTAGTATATCAGCTCCCTACATGCATAAGCGTAAACTCTTCTCCAAACCTCACCGTCATATAACCTATATTCGTCTGATAAAACAGGATAAGTATGTAACGGGGTATTCCAATATAAGTTAGTAGCATCGTTAGAATCTATTACTCTGGTTTGTCCTTCACCAGCACCATTAGTATAAACAAAAACTTTTCCTATATGCTCATTAGTACTCCATGCTTTAGATGTATCATTCAACATTGTTGACGTACTACTGTTAGTAGAACTACCAGACTCATATGATCCCATAGTATATAAAACCTGTGCATCCCAAGCCGATATACCAACCACAGGAGCGACACCTGTACCACTAGAGGTCATATAACCTACTGGAGTATAACCAGCAGCAGCTATTTCCCTAAAAAATGCTGGTTGTAAAATATGCCTATTAGTAACAACATCTGGATCAACATTTGCAGCAGGTAATAAATACGTCATAGCTGGACCATTACTGGTATCAGCAACACCAGCTACAGAGTAATCACAAAGAGTTCTCCAAGAACCATAAGTCCAAGCAGCAAATGTATAAGGAGTATGTCCTATTATTGCTCCTGCATCATAGTTTCTAGGTAAATTAGTTATAGATATAGTACCAGTAACAGTAGAACCTTCTATTTGATTAACATAAATATCATCTCTACCTTCTGTTTGATCTCCAACTATCATATACTTCCTATCATATATAAGATCACCTAATGAACCAGAAACAGTTAAAACTTTATTATTACCTGAAGTAGCGTTTTCAGTTAAAGTAACTGTTTTATCATCATAAGGTTTAATAAAACCAAACATCTTATACCTCGTGTATTGAGTCACACTACTGTGTGTGGTATATAAGGTCATCCAATCCCTGTCACCATAAGCAGTTATGGGATATCCTGGTTCAAAATATAAATAACAATAACTTGCAGTCCAATAACCCCTAACTTCTCCTGTATGAGTACCAGCATCCCAATACATATAATATCTAAAAAATACTTGTACTCCATTTTGATGCCAAATCTCAACAAACCCTGGAAGATACTGATTTTCTTCTCCTTGGCTTTTATACACCTTTGTCTTATAAGTAGCTGTAAAGTCATCATGCAGATCCCAACCACAGGACTCGAAACCAGAAGCTGTAGCAGCTAAATAATCATCGCTACTATTTAAACTATTACCTGAATACCAACAATTGTAAGCCATAATAAATCCTCCTATTAATTTACATATTTAAAAAATAAAGTACCATCAACAAAATCTACAGGGTCTGGTGGATTCCCTGTTCCATATAAGATTGTACCGGTAACAGTAGTAATCTCAGGAGTACCCCATTCTGTTCCTGAAGATGTGGACATTAAAATCTTACCATCATCATAAGTAGATGGTGTATCATTTAAGTCAACTAAATTAGCACTAACATCAGCCCATTCTGTTCCTGAAGCAGTTGCTCTAAGGTACTTACCTTCGGCTCCGGAGTATGTTGTAGGTGTGTCAGTTAAATCTAGAAGACCTGCTGATGATGCTGATAGCATTACCCTATCCCAACCCGTATCATCTGACACAGCAGCTAAAGCATCATCTATATCTATTATCTGGTCATCTACTACATCGGAAGCTACGTGTTCATCAAGAACCCCATCAAATAATAACGTACTGTTTGTTATAGCTTGATTGTAGACAGTGCTTGTTATTGCGTCTGTAGACATATGTATCTTGATATTTGTTACACCTGTATCTGTATTTGTTCCTGAACTATGCCCATTAGTAATAACAATCTCATCGAAATTTTGTAAACTATCAAAAACACAAATTAATCTTTGATTTGTATCTCGCTCATAACCTGATAACCATGCTTGATCGGACCAAGAACCAGTCTTTGGTAATGAAACATCAAAAGCATGCATAGCTAGAAAGCGACCATCATAATTTGTAGTATCATAAGCAGTAGCACCTATTGTACCATTAACATCAAGTAGTGTCCCATCTAATTTAAATTCGACTCTTCTAATGGACATATACCATTCCTGACCATAATTATCAGCCATATCTAGTATAACCGATCTTGCTGTAAGATAAACAATAACCGGTCTATTCTTTTTATAAACCTCCTCAGGAGTTTCTGCTAAATAATAATTACCTACATTTCCTACAGCTCCTGTAGGAACACCGCTTCCTCCCAACCATACACCTTCCTGGGTAAACTCAGTAGATGATCCGTTTGAAACTAACATAGCTCCAGTTGTGCCTGAATAAGTAGAAGGGGTATCATTTAAATCTAAAAACGTATCTACCCCACCACTAATTGTAGCCCACTCTGTTCCTGAACCTGTAGATCTTAAATACATATCTTCAGTTCCTGAGTATGTAGTGGGGGTGTCTGATAAGTGTAAAAGGGAAACCTCTCCCCCCATACCTTCAGTGATACTATGATCATGGTTAGGAAGACTGCCGTTAGGACCTGGTTCTACTACACCGTACAGAACAGTAACAAGATTTGAAGTTAGAGAGTTTTCATCTATGACAACTGTGGTGACAGCAGAATAAGTAGCTGATACTACATCAGTATACATTATACCATCCACACCACAATCACATTTTACTCTTCTGCCAGTCACAAATTCTAATGTTTTATCACTAGGGACTGAAAAACTATTTGCGCTAATATATGTAGCATTCATAACAACTCTCCTTTAAACATCTATAACAGACCACCAGGTTCTTAATTTTGTTTCATAATTTGTGACATCTGCGATAACCGGAACATCAGTTTTTATATATAAATTTTTATACTCCTGAGAAGATATATCACTTAATTTAAATGCCGGAGCCATAATTATTCTATCTAAGCTAGGGGAACCATTAGATTGAGTAGTCTTTAGTTTAACATGTACCTGATGATATCTAACTTTAGACAACCACTCCCCATTTAACTGTACCTCTTTCCATGTAGCAGCACCTGGTCCTGAAGAAGACCAGATAGGATCGTAAGAAACAGGAATAGCCACGTTAGCATTATCATAATAATCATCTATATCATACGAAAAAAGATCTGGTAAAGTTTCAAGAGTTGACCAGGCATCAGGAGCTACGTATTCTTTCGAAACCGCCTGTAAACTCTTATCTATATAACTAATAGTTTCATTATTAATACTATAAACTAGACAACAATCATGTCCTCCACGTACATCGCTAACTGCGCTCATAGTAACACTGAATTCCTCAACACCATATTCATTCACATGAACTACCACAAAACCGTCGCTATACCAAAAACCATTGTCAAAATTTCTAGTTATACTAGTTGCAGGTCTAGACAAAGCTATTGATTTTACTAGCCCATCACTACTATATCTATATACAGTAGTATTTGAAGACACAACCCAACACCCACCATCCTCTGTACTACACATTAACTGTGGGGTAGACACATTAAATCTCTGATCTATAACACCACCATCAGTTATTAAATATAATGATGTACTAGTTATATACCAACATTTAGTAGAACCTAAACTAACAGTCATAGTTATATAAGAGGTAGCGCTCGCAGTAGAGTCACAAGTCTCATTTAAAGCACTATCAAAATGAAGTAGATGACCATTATCGTTTGTAGTATGTGCCCAAACACCGCCCTCTGAATCAAACCCCATCTCATGAAAACTCCTAGTAAAATCAGAATTGTCTAAGCTTGTATATGTCTGAGTACCGTTCCTATCATATAATAAAAGTTGGCTTTGTAAAGCATCACCATAAGTATAATCCCTACTTACAGCAATAGTACCGGCTACAGGACTTACTGCTATAGACGCCCAGTGCCAACCATTACCAATAGCCAAAGAAATAAACGTGTCATCACTACTATCTGTGTATATCAATGTCTTTTGTATCCTTATATAGCTTGATTGTTCGTATGGCCAGTAATATTCGTCTATGGCTATAGGATCTGTATCAGAACTTCTAAGATACATTGTACCATTACGATAGTCATCGTCCCAACTTATATTTTCTCTATTCCCACAAGTGTAGTCCATTACAAAATAAGATGCCATATATTGGTCATCTAACCTAAAAATAGGACTTTTATAAGTACCATCATTAGTATATAAATTACTGACATATAATCTTTTTGTACCAGTAATTGGATTAGCAGCATATATTGTAGTACCTTCTGATTCGAAATACGAATCTGTAGCGAGAATAAATCTAATGTAGTTGGTATTACCACTAACAAAATTATTATCTGCTACTTCAACAGAAAAAGTAGTTAGATTTACTTTATAAAGTACAGTTCCTACACCCGATAGAAAAACATAAATACAGTCGTTATTATAGGCTATTGGTGCTTTATGTCTTTGACCTACGGTAAAACTATCGGCTAATCTAAAATAAGTATTGTCCCAAGTATCAGTAGCTATGTCATATCTCTGTATCCAATCAGTAGCTGTAGTTGCTGGCTGAGAAAAATCCCCAGATAAAAGATAAATACAGTTTCTATCATGATCATAAGCCATTGAAAAAACAACCCCCCAATCAGTACCGCTATAAACACCTCTTACAGTATTATCCATTCCGGACCACGTAGTTCCTGATATAGTATCATATCTAAGAAATTTAGTTTCTGGAGCTGGTACCCAGCCCTCAGAAGAATCTATACCTAAAGCATATATATATCTTTCTTGGTCACCTACTATAGCTATCCTATCTTTAGTGCTGCTCCAAGACCATGGGATATCAGCTAAACCAGTCCAGTTATTTACAACACCATTTAAATCATGGTAACCAAACTTTGCATTTTGATTTATACACACATATATTTTATCATCTATGTTAGCCATACTAGAATGGTATTGGTGATCTGTTGGACCTGAAGGATTAATTAAACTTAAAAATTCAAATGTATTAGTCGTAACATCGTATTCCCACAATTTTAACAAAGGACCATCATCACTTCCCATACAAAAAATTCTGTTTTCCGAGCGTGAATATTCCCAACAATTAGGCATACACATCCAACCATAAGCATTGGAATCTACTAAAGGTACGTCATTAATATAGCTATCAAAAGCTGAGGAAGACAAAACCACACTAGTACCGCTAACTTCTGTGTTATAAAACAGACCGTAGCTCCATTTCATAGAAGAACCTATAGCGTCGTCCTCTATAATTCCTCCATCATCAAGTCCTAAGTATGTACCATTCTCAGAGTTAGCTAACTTTAAATAATAGTCTCCTGGCTGGTCACTAAAATCAACACACGTATAAGAACTTACAGGAGGATCATTGGTGTCAGGATTATTATTAAATATCTCCAAAGCAGTAGGATCGCCAGACTGACCTATAGTTGCTCGATCAAGGTATTTTCTATATAATTGACCCTCATCACCATAGTTAACTAAATACTCATCGTTAAATATAACATACTCATATACTGTGGCTTCTATACCACTTATAGTTGTTTTAATCATACTAGGAGCCGAAGGAGACGGTATCTCACCATAATAATAACCATCAATACTTATATATTTACTCACTGCAACATATACATCCTCTGGATCATCTTTATAGTAAAAATCTATGTTATTCAGTACTGTACCAGAAGCAGAAGGACTGTCTAAATATAAACGTATGTCATCTACCTTTAAACGGTCAGTTAAATCGGTCTCCATATGTAGTACATCTGACGTAGTTAGTGTTACACCATCAGAAGTAGTATTACCATCAATCAATAAATCTATTTCTGACCAAAGAAGAGCCTTGTTTCCAGCATCTGGGCTAAAAGTACTATAATGTATTGCTGTATAACCACTTGGAACCGAATACTGAAAAGAAGTAGCTCCAAAATTTGCAGTTACCTTGTCCCCTACGTGATAAAGATCTACGGAAGGATACATTTTAGTTCCAGTTAGTAAATCATTTGCGAATGGATTTAAATCATTAGAGGGGTCTTGACTTTGTTGCCAATTACCATCCCCACTTGTAATATATAAATTATGATTATCCATATCAAGAGCAATACCTATAGTGGCGACTGCATTATAAATACTACCCCACGCCGTACTAGAACTATGCCACTTGTTACCGTTATAGGCGTAATACCCCCAACCCTGAGAATTAGCTCCTACATAAGTAGTAGAAGTATTAACGTATGCTGTAATACCGACCATAAGATATCTAGCTAACATAGTATCAACTGTAATTTCCCAATACCACTTACCTGAAGATACACCTCTAGTCCCACGCAACCAATCCCAATTAGTATTAAGAGTTGTTTTCTCTGCAACTAAACTACCACTAGTAACAGTAACAGTACCTTCATTTGAAACACTGTCAAAATAACATTCAGCAGTATCCCCTACAGTTATACTTTTCAAAGTATAGTTTCTATTTAAATTATATTGAGCCATATAGTATCCTCCTAAACACTTACTTCCCATTCTACATATACATCAGCAGTAAGACCTCTACTCTTACTAAAATTATCATCTTTGCTAGACCTTACATAAACAGTTCTGGTACCACTAACAGGAACATTTTCAAACACTAAAGGTAGTTCACTGGAAGAAGACCCATGAAAATTTATATCGTCATCTGAAATCTCTACAAAGTCATTAGCAGTATATGTATTTTTAACGTCTTCCAGTACGGTGCTATCAAAGGCTGTTCTACAATAATTATAAATCTTTACGTTTTCAAACATCCCGCTCCCAAAAGCATCTGATTCATAGCAATCGCCTTTTGGAGACCCGCCTAATCTAACCAAAGAAGGACTAGAATCAAATACATCCCATTTATCTGTGCTACTGTACATTAATTTACTATCATAGTAAAGACGCAACGTGTCTTTGCTTCCGGCTATAAAAGTACCAGTATTATCCCATACCAAAGCTAAGTGAATAACATCATCATAACCAAAATAAAATTCTGATTCGTATGGAATATCTACTATGTGTTTTAAATTTTCATGTACATCCTGACTAACTGTTATCTGAAAACCATATGCTGCTAATATACCTAACGATAAAGAATTAGTAGTGCTGGCTAAACTAAATAAATTCCTAGAAAAAGTTCTATTAAATAAATCTCTTCCTTGAGCTGTAGTATAAGATTTAAACCAGAATTCAATAGTGCCTCTACTTAAATTAACGTTAGATAAAGGCAACTCTAAACTTTCAAAGTTAACTAGACACAAACCCTTACCGAATTTAACATCATCATCAAAAATATTTCTATTTATTCCTACATCATCAAGATAAAGCTCAAACGCTTCTCCTTTACCTGAGAATTCCATCTGGAATAAAGAAAATGGCGAGCCATTAAAAGCAAAATCTAATTGGGAAGCTAAAAACGTCTTAGGTCCAGCCTCAAAAGAAGCCGGTATATAACTTATATATTCGTCAAAAGGTAATTTAACCCTGTTCCAACCACTCGAAAGAGAACTAACATCTGACACCTTCCATACATAATACGCATCTATCTCCCCTTCAACATCAGATGATGATGCTGATTTACCACAGTATACGTAAAAAGTATCTAAATCTATTTTATTAATGTTACTTATGTACAACCAGAAACATAAACTATCCTTAACGTGCCACTCCAAATCTTTACCTATACCAGAACCAAAATATTTAACAACATCTACTTTACTAGAGTTTGGATATTCAATCTTTAAGGCTGTATTACCAACCTTAGCAAAAATACTATCAGATAAATCGCTTACAAGAGCATCCCACCACAAACTATACTCTGTCAGTACAAAAGAATCATCAGAATAAGCTTTTATCCATTCCAAAGCAGTAGTACCAACTACATCTTGATCCGCCTCTACCGATAACCATCTTTTCCTTAAACTAGTAGTTTTTGTAATTGCGGGATATCGTATACCCCACTCATCATTTTCCGTAACACCTGTACCACTAGCTGCTACTGCCCCAAAAACCCCAAAGTAAGAATCCTCATCTATATACACAGATTCCTCAAAAGATAACCAGGTGCCCGTACCAGACAATGTTCCTGACTGAGTAGGATAAACATCATATGTCGTATTACCTTGTAAACTTAAATACATAGTATCAATATCTTCTATATTATATAAATCAAATGTAATAGCATAACTTCCAGCACTTAAGAACACATCAGAATCAAATCTATACGTTAAGTTTTTAAAGTAACCACCTTCGAAATATTTTAACACCTCAGAGCTGTCAGTAGAAGCGTAAAGTTGGTCACCAGCAGTCTTGTCAAAAGATACTTTATGTGGATCTGAATAATTTTCTCCTGAGTATTTATACGTAGGTCTATAACTTCTTTTTGTAGCGTCATACTCAATATTAACAAGCTTAAACATATATCTCAAATCAAAAGCCAGTATTGGCCACTGTTCCGAATAAATCTTACCACTCTGTGCTGAAGTATTAAATACCTCTACTTCTCTTAAATAGCTACCTCTAAACACCTCCCACTCATCCGTGGCTGTATTATAAAAAGGTGTTCTTATACCATCCCAATCCGAAAATACAACTTTTAATCTACGCGCAGTTATTAAATCAATCTTATGCTCCGTTCTATCTGAATATTCTTCAGTGTATCTTTGTTTATAAATAGTATATGTAGCAGGAGCCGTTCCAACTTGCTCAGCTCTACCAGTAATCCACGGATAGACCCAATCGTCATTCCCAGAAACTGATGTAGAAAAAGTAAAGTACAATGGAGAATTATCCCATATATTATTACTAGGTAGTTTATCTTCATTACGGTAATCTCTTAAAGCAGCTTTGTATGAATCTGCTCCACAATATGGAGTAGTAATATAATTATCATATCTTTTATCTCCTGCTGCCGGACCGTGATGTAACACAATATAATTTAAATTAATCTCTTTTCCAAAATCTATTATTATGTACGGAGCAGAACCATAACGATAATCAAAAGCCCAACCTGGGTTAACCGCGCCATCTACAAAACCATCTACAGCCTTTTCTGGTACATTATCACCCATAGAATAGTTTGAACTTACATGAGACATAAGAGCATAATTTATGTCGGTATTAATATAGGATGATGTCAATAACTTACCAGGATCTCCAAGATTTTCCCACTCACAATTACGACCACCGCCTGGAGCAGTATTAACAGAAATATCTGGGTAAATACCAATCCTCTTTACATACTGGGTAGTAAACCCATCAAAATCCAAATCAAACCTTATCCATCTAACATCAGCAGCCTCAGTAGCAGAGTACAACTCAAAATAAGACGTGTTATGCACAGCTGGTGGGCGTTGGTAATCTACATCGGTATTGTAACGCCCGTATGATACCCTTACACGATCAAACGGATCAGTAGTAATGTCTCCTACATACCTAGATATGTTATTTATCTTATACACAAGCTGAGAAGTACTAACAGCTCTTTCTAAGTTTATACTAGTAGTACCGTAAGCAGACATTTCTCCGTTGTCAGCATAAACCAAACCATTGGTTTTGTATTTAATTTCTAAATACGGTCTATAACCATCAACACTCCGAGAATTATAAAAACTTAATAGTGGTTCGTACGTAGTAGTCTCAAGACCAGCTAAAAAACCATAATTTTTGATCTCACCACTAACCCACTTACTTACAATATCAGTAAGATCCCAACTAAACCATGTCTCATACTCTAATTGATAAACTCTCTGTGTAGCAAAAGGAGTCTCCGATCTATCATGAACACCGTCATCTATACCATAATCAGAAACAAGCCAGGCACCATTTGTACCCCATGAAAGATCACCATCATAGCTACTATAATAGTACCAACATACGTCTGTACTTATCCAAGGCTTGTAAAGTCTATACAAACCTACGTCCTTATAATCACCAGGTCCAGAAAAACCATTATTAGAACTAACCCGCATAAATAATTTGGCTTCTAATATCTCAACACCCTCTATAGCAGATAAATCAAATTTAATACAAGCCTGGTAATTACCACCTACAACTATGTTTTCATAATTAACATCTCTATATTCATAATAATTCCTCATAGTCCTATCATCCATTAAACCTAAACCTCTGTAATGATCAACGGAATTTTCTCCCCATCTTTCTACACGTGTAGTACCAGATGGTTCACTATTATCATATAAATACTCAGTAAATACGTTATCAATTTCACCGTTAGCTGGATTTACTAATTTTAGAGTTATCACGGGATCTTCGCTAGTTCTATATAGAAAATCTACTACATAAGATCCAGCATTAGGAAATCCATCATTATTACCACATCTAAATGTTATATCTAAATTAAAATCATTTACCAACTCATCTAAACTGTAAGTCATAGTAGGACCATACCAAATACTTCCAACCGTTAATGCTGTAAATACGGAAAACTCTTCGGTATCTAATAACTGGTCATCTACAACATTACTTGCTACGTGCTCATCAATAACACCGTCAAATATTTTTACACTATTTGATATTGGATCTCCATATGTGTGACTTCTTATTTCATCTGATGACACATAAATTTTAGTGTTTTTAACACCCATATCAGTGTTTGATCCTGAACTATGGTTATTATTAATTACAATCTCATCAAATTTAATTGTGTAATCAAATACTATTGACAACCACTGGTCCGTGTTAACTCCACCAAGAACGCTCTGCCACGATGTTTCAGTTGCTGTACCTATCTTAGATAATGAGGTAGAAAAAGCTCTCCAGCCAGCAAAGTTACCGTGTCTTATAGTACTAGCATATGTGTCAGAAATGGTGTTACCTATTACATCTATTAATTCACCTTCAAATTTAAAATCGATTGCACGTATACCCATAGAAGTAGAACCGTAATTATCAACGAACTCAAACACTACAGACTTAGCAATACCAGATACAGAGGTAATTGTATCAGATGTAGAAAGCCCATAATCATGGACACTTATGGCATCACCAGACTCTACTAGTATACCTCCTGACGAACCTTCAGAACTCTCTACAACCCAATTATCTAGATAATTATTGTCATTAAAATAATCAATAAAAGATTGTTCTTCTGCCCAGACAACATTATTAACATCATTAGTATCAGAAGAAGAAAAAATAGTATTTTCTTGTCCTATAGCTACTCTAAACGCATCTGTTCCGTAATTTCTTACCATGCCTATAGCATATCTTTGACCTAAATCTATAGCAAAACTATTAGTAAACGAGGTCGATGTAAGATCTACACCGTAAGGCACTACGTTTAACTCTAGTAACTCTGAAGCGTTAGTAGGGTGGTCAGTATCTGTAAGTGATATCAGTACATATCTATATTCTAAGTCTTCAAGGTCATCATGATAAGTTGGAGAATGACTACCTAGAGATTCCTTAAGTATAAATTTCCAGCCCGTAGAATTAACAGTATTAAAACCAGCAGGAACCTCGTAAACAAAGTCGGTGGCTCCAAAGTTAGTAGTAGTTTTAGACCAGTGATCATAATAGTACATCCCTACTGCAGGATGCATTATTTCACCTACAGTAAGATTATCATAAGCAGGATCAGTACCTGCTACTGGGTCACCATTCCATTCATCACTTATTCTAAACCATAACTTCCCTGCATCTAAATCAACAGCTACACCTATAGGATTAGTCCTAGCTCCAACCGCAGGAGGATAACTTCCATCAAGACCATCATGGTATAGTGTGTTATAGTTATAATAAAACCCCCAACCGTGCTCATCAACACCAGGATAGCTATTAATCGTAGCAGCACTATTTTCCACTCCGACCATCATTCTTCCGGCATCTAAGTTAACTTCCCAATACCATTTACCAGTCATCATGCCAAATACAGCCCTTACTTTTTGCCAACCACTATAAGTTTCTACATGTAAATCGTTCTGAGAAAATTTAGCAGTAGCAACGAAACTATTATCTACTCTAGACCATGTATTATCAGAAGGAGCTGTATTATCTACACCTCCAAATAGAGAGTAAGCGTATTCATAAAAACCTAACGCTACCGAGATCTTCTTTATAGGTGTTATATCACCAACATCAACATACCAATGTGCTGGTATAGCATTAGTTCCACTAACAGAACTCCAGTATGTAGACATATTAGCGTCATTAGCTTTTTCTGGAGGATATCCTACGGCGCTATTACTAGCAACTACCGGCTTACCGTAAGCAGCATCAAACAAAGAACCTGGACCAGGAAATGTTTCTTTGAGCCTCAGCTGATACATAGTAACCCATATTTCAGAATCTACCTGCTCTGTGGTCATATAAACCCTATAAAATCTATAATAGATTTCATTGGTAAATTCAAAAATATTTGTTACAGGATCTACACTGTATAAACTAATGCCTCCATACGATCCTTCATAAATAACATTTGATGGTGTAATAGATGTAGTATGATATACCGTTGTCCAGCTAGCAGCCTCATCATCTCCGATGTCAGATCCCTGTATATATAGCTCTGCTGGACAACCTCCGAAATTCTTGTAAAAAGTTCCCGGCACATCTGAATCTGCGACCTGGTTAGAAGAAACCATTGATTTCTGTCCAAATATTATCTCTACTTTTTCTATCTTCTTTTTATATTCTTTTCCAAAATCATATTTTATCCAGTGAGGATAACCATCACCACTTATCCAAAACCGCCTCTCGTAAAAAGTATCATTACAAAAAGCAGCTCCAGGATAAGTTTGCATGCCAGTATCAACAACCCTATCTCCTCCAACATCAACATAAAAAGTATCACTTCCTGAAGTTGACGCTGTCACCCAAGGTAAAAAACCTACTACTGGATCATAACCCCTAGTATACCTTTCAAGTATATACTCATTGGTAGCTTCGCGGTCTAAGTTAAATTTGGCTAAATTATCAGATTCATAATCACTTGTACCCAGACATATGTAATCATTGTCTGTGTTACCAGCATATACACCATACTTCATAGTGTCTAAAGACCTTGTATATAATCTTATTTCGTCTAATCCAGTAGCTGTTGAAAAGTGAAGACCGAACTCTTCGTAAGGACCTAAAGAAGGTATTGAATCTAACTCCACATTACACTTTATAAACCCTACTTTATAAAACGGTCTTTGTATAAAACCAGTATTAGAATCACTAGGTAAATCATCAGGAGGAGTATCGTAATCCACTTCATATAACTCTTTATCTCCAGACCAAATACCAAAATAACCCATCATTCTTCTAACCCTTACATAATCATCAGCTAAGGCACATGTAATATATCTATGGGTAAGATAATCCTCAAACATAACATCGCCTGAAGCTGCCATCACAGACCCGCCGTAACCTGTACTTTCAGTATAATATCTAGGGAGTATAGTAGCTAGTATATTATCATTATCATCGTAAAATAATACAGCGGAATCTTTGGTGAAATTATCTATCCTCAACTCAAAACTATTTAGAGGAAGAGAAAGATTTATTATATTTACATCCTCAAACTCCCAAAGTACCCAAACACTACCAAAAGGTTTATAAGCAGTACCGCTCCCAGTAACAAAATTATCGTATATTACAGGAACAAAATTTATAGTCCTATCATCTTGAGTATCAGTCTCATATCTTATAACATCATCAAAATTATTACCTACGTTGATTCTAACTTTATCTACGTCAGCTTCTCCGCCATTAAAATAAACCCCTACGGCGTTTATAATGCTCGTTTGTCCTGCATCAGTAGTATCAAAAGCATATATCTTATAATATTTGTAAAGGGCGTCATCAAACGTCAGGTCATTCCTTAAGTAATCCGCTTCACTTCCATAATCTACATCTATCCCTGTTCGTAGAATTAGTGGCCAGTCTACCCATATAGCTTCATTTGATCTACTATAAGCAGTTTTTCCCCCAACTAAATTCTTTAACCCATAACACTCGTTTTCTTTCATACACAAAGAACTTTTATCTAAAAATTTATAATTAGATCTTTTGTTTAAAACACATGCAGGTCCTACCTCTGAATCATCTAACTCATCCTGAGATCCTAATTTATTCCATAATAAAACTGTATCAGTGTTTATAGTCTGTTTTGGTATATCCACAGTCAAATCAAACGGTCTGTCATATATGTTTTCCAAAATCATAGCGGTAGAATCATTCGTAACATTTGTTTTAGAGTCTTCAAGTAGTAACTCATCACTGCAGTCTTCTAACTTTACTTGTGAACCAACAAGAGTCTCAATAAAATTTAAATTAAATACAGCCCTAGAGTTGAGCTCAAATATAAGATACCTAGGAGAATTAGCTATACCAGCCTCTACAACATCTCCAGCTACATCATAATCTTTTTCAAAATCAGATGTCGCCCACACATCACCGTAAGAAGAAAATGAAATATAACTAATGTCTGTTAAAGGGGTATCTTCCTCAAACAAACTATAAATTTCTATCTCTGTAAGTTTAGTACTCAAATGGTAAGTAGAATCTATCCTAAACCCTTTTACTGCTATAGGATCATATCTATGTTCTAATAGCCTCCAAGTAGCACCAGTAATCTCAAAAGGGTTGTTATAAAAACCTCTAAGTAATATTTCGTCGGGTTCTACCTCTAAAGTCTGACCATCTTTTTTAACTAGAGTATAGTTTAATTTTTTATATGTATTATCTCCACTAGATATATTACCTCTAGATGAACCTGAACCTAAATAGTAAGACAGCTCCAACCCTTTTAAATTATCTTCTTCTTTAAAATAAATTTTACTTTTATGTATTGTAGAATTAGTCTCGTTTGGAAACTCTAATTTCCAAGTTACTCGATTCGCTCTATAGTCACCTATGTAAACCCCTCCTACGCCAGGATCAAAAAACTCGTTATCTCCATTTACATAACAATAAGTATGCGTACCAGAAGTCCAGTAACCATCGTCCCCTACACCAAAAGTCAAATTTGTGTAAGGATCTTGAGCAATAGTGATATTATCATTCAGTGCTTCTTCTCCGTAAGCTAAATTATCATGAGCAATGTCACCATTTTTATGTTTATGTGTGTGGGTTAGGCTGTGGGTGTCAACAACCCAAGAAAAATCTTTACAGCTAGATACATTATATTCGAAATAGTCATTCTTGACGCCATAAACATTAAACTTCTCTATGTTAATTCTTTTACCTAAATCTATACCTAATATAACAGAGCTTTGTTTTCTGTCACTTCTTGCATACACAGAAAAACCACTATTGCCTCCAATGTATAAATCACCTGGATCAAAAACACTAGTAGCTTCTCCAGCTACGTGATAGAAAGTAGCGTCTGGTTTTCCTGCGGTTATAGAAGGTATACACAAATCGATATTGTACGCTCCTATCACATCCCCCCTATTAACCAAAACATCACAATCCGCAGAATAAAATTCTATCTCACTATCAGTTTCTTCTGATATGTCTATAGAAAATACCTCTTCAAAAGTACCATCTTTATAAGGTCTATAAATCTTTATTTTAGAGTCTTCAGCGTTATCACACACCTTACCAACTGCATATATAAAAGATAGTTTACCATTAAAAGTAACAGGATTAGAGACATCTATCAAAGTCTTGCGTGAATTACCCATAGGATGAGTAAACAAAAATCCTCCTGCATACTCATTAGTTAAATAAGAAGATGCAGTTTCACTATAGTCTCTTCTTCCAACCTCTGTACTATAAATAGAAGGGTTATGTAAATAAGAGGAAGAATCAATTGTACCATCTATAATTCTTGTTATCTCAAAACTTGTAAGTAATCTAGAAGACTTAAAATCAAAACCAGAAGCTGGATCAGTACCAATTTCTTTTATGGATATGTCTTCTCCTTCAGCACTAAAAAACCCAAGTTCCCTAGCTGCTGGAGAATCTATTATTTCTACAGAACTATCATCATTGAAAGTACCAGATAATATTTTTATTTGATCCCTATCAAACTCATCTACTTCTACATTACAATAAGCATATCCTCCTATGTCTAGCCCACTTATGTGCTTAGCTAATCTCCTACACATCTCATAACTATCAAAATCGGCGCAGTTACCTAAATCAAACTTCTCTTCCCCATAACCATCTATATTTATTATTAGTTCGTCGCTAACACCAGATTCTAAGTCATACGATGTCTTAGACTCTCCTGCCATACAGCTACCTTTACTACCAACACCTGTACACGAGTGACTATAGTTTCCATCAATGTAGTAAGAACATGATTTATTTAGACAATCCCAACTATTAACTGACGATATGCTAATTCTCTCTATAGCAAAAAAATCGCCACTCCATGCATCTATAAAAGGATAAAGCCTTAAATTATTAACATTACCTATCCAATATTTATGTGGACCCATATTTAGATTATATATATGCCACTTACCGTCGTTATATATATCAAAATCATATAACCTATCTGTGTCCCAAAGATTATCTTCAATAGTTATCCACTGAAGTCTACCCTTAGTTATTTCTCCCTGGGTAGTATCTTCTGGAACTATCTTCATTGCTATTTTTACATTGTAATAGGTTTCACATGGAATATAATCGAACGCATTAGTTCTCTCTATATAACAACTTTCTTCGTATGTACGTCCGAATAAAATACCATTCCAGCTATTATACATATATACATCATTGTAAATATCCCAACCATCTACATCACCATTATCGCTAAAAAAAGACAAAAACCCGTCTAAAGAATCATATCTACACAATTCAGAGTTTTTTATTGATATAGCTGTTTCTAATGACATATATTCCTCTCTTATACAGCAATATATGGTGTTAACCAACTAGGATAATTGGTATAACCACCACTATTCTCATTATTAGCTTTTAATACTAGGTATGTACTACCTTGACTAGATGATCCTACCGATCTTTTATCTACAACCAATCTAGTATCGTACAACGATGAGCCTCTAAAATCTTCCGTACCATAATAAAACGGAGTTGTTTTATCCTCATCATAAAGTCTATCTCTAGCAACAGCTGGAGCATAGTTAGTATAAACATGATCATCTGTAAAATCCTGTGATAAGTCAGTCTGGTTATTAGAATAATTTGGACCTAACCAATGTTTATTGTATTGACTGATCCGCCACCAACCGGGTCTTTCTGGAATTGGACATCCGTAAGCAACAGTGTGTTCTGGAGCATCTCTCATTATAGTAACAAATGCATCTACTGGATATGGATAATTGTATGTAGTTTCATTATAGTATTGTGGTACTATAGTATTATAGAAGTATGTTTTTTGTAGTCTTAACATTTCTCTATTTTCAGTCTCATAATCCCAGTCATGATACGGTAAAAGTTTATCGTTTGCTTCATAAAATAAATTACGTATTTGAGGTATATATTGGCGTTGTGGATTTCTATGGTTAACATTCTTATGCCACACTGTAGCTCTGCCCTCATGATTCCAAGGCTGATGCTGTATAGTAGGAGTTAAAGGAGGCACAAACGTATTAGTAAATACTAAGCTCCAGACTGGAAAATCTGAAACGCCCATTTCTTTTAAATAACTGTTTAATCCTGGAGGACACACAGACTTCATAGTAAATGTTGTACTTCCTGCTTCCTTTATATTATCTCCTCCAGCATGCCCAGTGACTTTATTATAATTTTTTTCTTGTAGTTTTTCCCAGTCTTGTACTTCACTAACAGAACCTTCAGTGGGGTCTAAACTACCAGGATCAAACCTCTCATTAGTACCATCACCACTTAGCCCGTCATCTTCTTCTTCTATAGTACTCAAAGGAGAACCATTGACAGTGGCTACACTACATATCCTTCCTCTGCATTTAGTTGTGTAAGCAAGCGCACCTGAAGAATCCTCATGTCCTATCACACCGTCTGGAGAATCTTGCTCATATACACACGAAACTCTATTATATCCGTCAGAATCATTGGGGTATATACCAAATTTATAGTTACCATCCTCATGGTTCCACTTACCAATGCTAGATGTAACATTATGGATCATTTCACCAAGCTCGTCGGGATCTGGAGAAAGAGTGTCTGGCACTATATCACCATACTCGCCAACAGAAATATGATATTTACGCTCGTAGGCCATTACACTCTCTTCTGCTTTTATGTATTCTACTGAAAATAAATAAACATATAATAATTTAACCTTATTGATAACATCATTATCATAGTAATCATCTGTTAGTCCCTGATCAGCTAACTCCTCAGAGGTCGGGTTTATCCTCATCTCTATTCTTGCGTATTGCTGCGGATCAAAAATACTATCAGCATCATTTTCCCATTCACATATACAAGTTTTAACATTGGTCACACCTACAGCTTGTCCGGGTCCTGGTTTTTTTGTCAGTGTCATATCCTCACTATAAAGACTATAAACCCTTTCTCCTGTTTCACCTGCAAGTATACTAATAGCAGGTTCATGGTATAAAACTTTTTTATTCTCTTCTTTTTGGGTTCCTATTTCAAACTCTATAATAACTTTAGTAATAGTTCTTAACTGTGGAGTTTCTTCTTCTCCAATACTATTGACAACAGAATTTCCTTCTTGGAAGTTAAAAATAATCTCAGCATAGTTACTTACTGCACCTGGTCTTGAGCATGTGTAAATAGCACCATAATGCCTAGTATTTCGTGCATAAAACTCACCCGGCTCAACATATTCCCCAAAAGCCACATCAGGTAAAATTGTTTCCGCTCCTTCCTCCACACTACCCTGAGCAAAACATACCTCATATAATGCCTTATCTAACATATTAGTTGACTTAGGTAAAAAATCAAACATTTCAGATAACAAATCAACATATAAACCCCTTTGATATGCTAAATCCTCGGTGCCAGCTATATCTATATCATATCTTTTTATAGATCTTCCAAGAGTAATAGCTGCACTATAATCCATGTCTATATAATCTGTATGATATAAAGTCACAGGGTGTACTTCTTCTTCTCCTGCACAGCCTGGACATTCTTCACCTTTATATTCACCTGTACCGCCACATTTTGGACAATCTATTTTAAACCAGGTATCATCATAACTACATGTCTGATAGAGTTCAAATACATCTTGAGAAGATAACTCATCCCAGATATCCTCATCCCAACCAGGTATTTCCAGTCCATTTTCAAAATCATTATAAGAATCATCCATCTGTAATGGGTCCCAAGATCCTACTACTCCTGTATTAGGATCTAAAGGATCTGTACCTATGGTAAAACCTCTAGGAGGTCCATCATCTAGCTGTAAAAAGAACACATGGTGCTTATATCTACCATCTTCATCTTTAGGTGGTGGTAAAAATCTTATTTTATGATTACCAGTTACAGCTTCTACAGTAGCACCAACTCCCTCACCACAGACAAGTCTGTGCTCATATAGCTGACCATCCATTTGGTAACTGGGGTAACTTATATCCAGAAATAAAAATCTGCCTGTAGCAGTTCCTTCTTTGTTGGGGCTTTCTTTGTAGGGGTCTTCAAACTGGAGTTCAAAATCAGAAGGATCTATACCCTGCTCTTCTTTATCTTCGTTAGTTTCTTCGGTACATGTCTGTAAATTAGGCAGGTCTATGTACTGACGCTCTAGATCTCTCCAATGTTCTCTCCATACCCACTGTATAGTTTGTCTAGAATCTGCTTCTGGGTCATCATCAGAACTTACACCATCTAACCAATCGTCTGGCTTTCCTTTCAAATCCGGATTTTCGTCTTCTTCCTCTGGAGGATCTTCATCTACAAATGGATAAGGTCTATATACATACCAGTATAAACTTCTTTCGTGGTTGTCCTCATGCCATCTAGCTGCAGGATGTACTAGACTAACATTTGAGGACGTAGCTTCTCCTCTTGTATTTGCAAACTCAGTAGTATCTAACTCCTCTGCTCCAAACACCTGGTCAAAACTAAACCTAGCGTATACATCAGAAGGATTACCCTCTGCGTCATCAGCCTCCATAACTATATTTTCTTCTACAGATATATTTTCTATAGTGCCTTCTGCTAAATATAACCCCATAGGATGTACAAAAGGTGATGTGTAATCTTTAGTGTATAATTCAAAAGGATAGTCATCTATATTACTTCCAGTGATATCACAAGAAGAATAAGAATAGTTTACTGGTACCCATTTTCTGTAATAGTAATCAGGCACATCAACACCAACAAAACCAGATAAACTTTCTCTAGGACTTTCACCTTTACCATCATAATCTACTGTACTAGTTTTTGAAAGCTCCAACATAGAAACATAACCCTTATAATTAACAGCAGTTAATGGATTTTCTCCATTAAATATACCCGTTTTATTAGGATCTATCATTCTTTCTCTTCTTACTTTAACGTCCGGGTAAGCCGCTGCTGCTATTCTACCTTTTTTATCGTAGTAAATATTGTCTATTGATCTAAAACTTGATAAAAAATCCCTACATACATTTCCAAACTTAAGAGGATAAGTCCTCATCTCATGGAATGGAAACCAGTTAGGAAATTCATCGATGGAATCTGCAGTAGTAGGACCAGGCTTACTATAAAAACCTATTGTTCCTCCATACTGTTTTCTGTCACAGTACACAGCCATAGGAGTATATCCCGCATAACCACAATACAACATATCATGTCCTTGAAGCGCATAAGCCGTTCCAGCGCCAACATTAGAATAATATAACTCTTTTTCTATTTCGGAAATACCTCCCACATAAACACCTATACCTATGAATTTTGGGTCATCCCCTTTCGATTCATATCCATAAGTACCAATCTTACGTTTTTTACCTTCTAAATATTTAGTATCAGAATAGTCATACTGGTCTGCATTTTTTTTAGAAGGAACCATCATTCTCGCATCATAAAAACCATGCTTAGGAGCATTAGCGCTTTCCCATATTTGAGGTGTAAAATAAGGATGCCTTTGAAAATAATTAGGGTCATGCCCCTGATAACTATATATACCTCCATCCTCATAAAAAAGACGGCAGGATACTGATGGATCTACCCTTATAGCAAGAGGAGAGTCAGATAAATTATGTGGAGTAGTATATAATGTAGTAGCGTAACCAATATTACCCCAAGTATTACTTTGTATAGTATTAAATCTAAGATCATAATAATTATTCAAATAACTTTGCTCATATGCTTGGTGTTGAAGATCGTATTGTACAGGAGCATAATGCATGTAAGGATACAACGGCGAATAGGCTGTGGCGTAACTTTGCCATTTAGTATCATCCATGTCTCTTTGACATCTAGAATCAGTAGGTATTATCCAGTTAGGATTGTAATTCTCTTTATCATCAGGATCTCCTACTTCAATAGTATTCCACCCAGAAGTCTCCATTTCTCTTTCCCAAGCATAATTTATCCATACGTCTCTACAATAAGGTTGTCTTACCCAAGTTATCATTTTAGTTCTTGACATACCTCTAATACGTCCGGTAAATTTACTTTTAAATACGACACTTATGAATAAAGGATCAACATCAAAACCTGTTATTTTATAACTAGATTTTGTTTCTCCGGTTGAAACTTCTTGTAATTTAACAGCACCAGTTAAGTTAGCTCCTGTTCCAGGCACAGAATAACTATCATCCAATGCACCAATCTCTTCTCCCTGATCATTTAATTCTGGTTTCAAACTTCTATAACAAACCCTAATATTAGGATTTTGTTCTGTTAGTACCTCATCTTCGATTTCTTCCCACTCATAATCATCACCGGAACTGCCTGGTGGTTTTTCTCCGAAACTACATTTCTGAAAAACCCATACTTTTAACCTTATAAATGCTGAACATGGTTCCAAACCATACACCTCTATTCCTTGAGGTCTAAGAATCATCTGATTTGTTTGTAACTCATCTCCTTTAGCAACTACTTCCATTTCAATAGGATAAGGTTCATCACTATTCGCGTCAAAAGGATTTTGTACCCATATTGGTACACTTATCTCGTAATTTTCGTACATGTAAAAACCGCTAGCCTCAAAATCTCCTCCCTTAACTGGGTTCATCCATTCTATTGCCCAAGGCAT
>Ga0164315_10000862_pt1 | contig 22131 bp, 23 predicted proteins | sample GuaBasSedimGuay6_FD_113737 | JGI IMG/M metagenome (GOLD analysis project Ga0164315, IMG submission 113737) | Subseafloor sediment microbial communities from Guaymas Basin, Gulf of California, Mexico - Guay6, Core 4569-2, 0-3 cm | ecosystem: Environmental > Aquatic > Marine > Hydrothermal vents... | reverse complement strand
TACTTTGGTTTTTGTTTCTCTCATAAACTGCCATAATTTTTGCCTTAAAACTCATAACTGGTTTTAATTTTGGTTGATTTGCGACATTAAAGGGAGATATTCCATACAAAGAAACACCTGGGCGAACTATATCAAAGTGGGATTCTTGTTGGGAAAATATGCCGGCTGAATTTGCTAATGATTTTTGAATGTTGCTATTAAAATTAGCACAAATTTTTTTAAAATTTTTTATTTGCTCTGTTGTTTTTGTCGATTTTTTATCATCAGCACAGCATAGATGTGACATAATTCCGTAGTCAAATTTACCATCAATTATAAGTTTTATATCATCAATATCCTTGGCATCAAAGCCTAATCTACCCATGCCAGAGTTAAATTTGATAAAAATCTTGGGTTTCGCTGCTAATTTTGCTGTTGATAATATTATCAATTGCTTATAACTGTAAACAACTGGGATAAAATTATTTTTTATACATAGTTTTAATTCATTTTTGCAACTAAATCCCTGAAAAATTAATATTGGTAAACCATTAACATAGGGTTTTATGGATGATGCCTCGTCAATAGTGGCAACTGCAAAACCATCAGCATATTCATTAAGAGTCAAGACACATTTAATAGAGCCGTGCCCATATGAATTTGCCTTGACAACGGCATATATCAAAGAATGTGTTTGAGCACGAATAATTTTAAAATTATCAAGCAATGCTATGTAATCAATTTCAATCTTAGCGGATCTATTGTGATAATTCTGGGGTGTTATTGTATTCATATTGTTGGCCAGAGGTAAGGTTATCAAAACGAGAGAATTGTCCTTGAAACATAAGATTGACTGTTCCTACGGCACCATTTCGTTGTTTTCTTATTATTAACTCTGATATGTTTTCTTTGTCTGTGCCTTCTATGTCTTTATTATAAACCACATCGCGATAAATAAAAGCTATGACATCTGCATCCTGCTCGATGGAGCCTGATTCTCTTAAATCTGATAAAATTGGACGGTGATCGTTGCGACTTTCAGAGGCACGATTAAGTTGAGACAAAGCAACTAACGGCACACTTAATTCCTTGGCAAGTGCTTTTAGTGAGCGAGATATCTCACTCATCTCTGCTACTTTGTTATTGACGATATTAGGAACTCTCATCAGCGACATATAATCAATAACGATCATAGACAATGGATTATCAGTGTTTTTTAATTTTCTCATCAAACGGCGACTACGTGTTCGCACATCCATAGGCGTTAAAGAAGAGCTATCGTCAATATACAAATGGGGGAATTGTTGAATTTGATTCATGGCTCCGGTTAGTTTTTTCCAGTCTTGATCTTTTATTCTGCCAGTGCGTAAATCTGTTACCGATATTCCACCCAAAGAAGATAAAAGTCGCATAGATATTTGTTCTGCGGACATCTCCATGCTAAAAAAAAGCACGGTTTTTTGTTCTTTGAACATCGCATTTTCAACAAAATTCATCGCCAAAGTAGTTTTCCCCATTGAAGGGCGAGCGGCAAGGATTATTAGATCAGAGTTTTGCAGGCCAGAGGTAATTTTGTCAAAATCCATAAAACCTGTGGCAATACCTGTTATATCACTTTTATTTTCATATAAAGATTGTAACAATTCACTCGTTGATTTGATAGTTTCAGTAATTTGCACCATCGTATTGCTGTTGCCACTGATATTTTCTGCTAATTGGAATATTTTATACTCTGCATCATCTAAAATATCACGGGCAGGCCTGCCATCTGAGTTTAATGCCATCGAACTTATCTCACCACCTATACTAATGAGTTGGCGTAGAATTGATTTTTCACGGATAATGTTGGCATAGGTCTCAATAACTGCTATGCCCTCTGTAAGAGAGGCTAAGGTCGCAAGATATGCTCCACCACCTGCATTTTTGAGTTGTTTTTTTGAGCCTAGATCATTTTTAAGGTGAATAACATCAATCGGTAAATTCTGCTCCGATAGAGAATAAGCGGCGGCAAAAATTAGTTTATGCTCCCTTTGATAAAATTCATTTTCACTTATTTTATCGCTAATTCGTTCCCATGCCTCGGGGTCTATCATTAACCCACCCAATACAGCCTGCTCTGCCTCTTGCGAAAAAGGAGGTGCAACAACTTGATTTTTAACAGAATGTGTTTTTGTAGGTTTATTAGGTGGCATATTTTGTGGTGTTATTTTGGCAAATTGATAACTTATAGTTTATCAGTTATGGCTTTGACAACTACCTCACTATCTGTGGCTTTCACACTTACCAATAAACCTTTACCATCATAAAAATCAACTAATGGTGCTGTTTTTTCGTTGTAGGTATTTAATCTGTGAGTAATAGCCTCGGTGGTTTCATCAGCTCGTTGCACCGCAGCAGATCCGCATTTATCACAAATTCCCTCAACTTTTGGTGGGTTTGATTTTATATTATATATCTCTTGACAGTCACCATTTTCACAGGTACGCCGAGTAGTTAAACGGTCCAAAATAACATCTCTTGGCACATCAATTTCAACTGCCATATCTAATTTGATATTGAGTTTATCAAGCAGCTTCATCAAATCTTCTGCTTGAGGAATTGTGCGTGGAAAACCGTCCAATAAAAAGCCCTTATCACAATCGCTCTCTTGTAATCTTTGCTCCATTATTCCCATAATCAAACTATCCGGCACCAAATCACCTGCATCCATAAATCCTTTTGCTTCGCGCCCTAAATCAGTGTTATTTGCCACCGCGACACGTAAAATATCGCCAGTTGAGATTTGCACCGAGCCATCATGTTTGGTTAAAAGTTTAGCAACAGTGCCTTTTCCTGCCCCAGGGGCTCCTAATAAAATAAGTTTCATAATTAAAAATCCAGTAAGATAAAAAAGCGACAAATTATACCATGGAACTTTTACATAAATCAAGTGTTGTTTGGGAAGCTCTTGATTCTATTAAAGAGAGAACAACAACAAGATACTTTTATTATAATTTTTTAAAAAGTAACCTGTTCCCATTTGTATTAAACCTGCAACAAAAACATGTGTAAGGATATTTAATCGTCAGATCAAGATCCAGCATATATATATATTGAGATCTTTGCAAAAACAAGATCAAAGACAAAAATTATCACCAAAAATATACCGATATAAACTTGCCTATTTTTTGGTTGGGATTGATTATTTTGTTTGTTAAAATAATGATGCCGATAGCAGGAATTGAACTTGCGACCTTCTCATTACGAATGAGTTGCTCTACCTACTGAGCTATATCGGCTTGGTTTGATAAGTTGTTATTTTATAAAGATTTGATAGCATTTATTAGATCTGCCACAGCTTTTTGTCCGTCACCGAATAACATCTTAGTGTTGTCGGCCACAAATAATTCATTTTGAACTCCTGAGAATCCTGTTCCTTTACCTCTTTTTATAACAATTACATTTTGTGAATTTTGGGCTTTTAAAATAGGCATTCCATAAATGGGGCTATCTTTATCATTTTCAGCCGCCGGATTTACAGTATCATTTGCGCCAATTATCAAACTTACATCAGTATTGCTAAATTCGGCATTTATCTGCTCCAAATCATAAATTAACTCATATGGCACACCTGCTTCGGCAAGCAAAACATTCATATGTCCTGGCATTCTTCCTGCCACCGGATGAATGGCAAATTTGACTGTGACCCCCTCTTGCTGTAAAAGTTGGGTGAGTTCCCATATTTTATGTTGAGCGGCGGCGGCTGCCATTCCATATCCTGGCACTATAATAACTTGATTCGCATATGCCATATTAACCGCAGCATCAGATGCCTCAATGGCTTTCATCTCTTTACCATCTTGATTGTTATCAGATGATTTGGTGGCACCAAAATTTGAAAAAAGAACATTAAATAAAGAGCGATTCATAGCTTTTGCCATAAGTTGGGTCAGCAGAGTGCCTGAGGCTCCGACTACAATTCCTGCTATCATCATCGCGGGATTTTGCAGGACAAAACCCTCTAAACCAACAGCAAGCCCTGTTAGGGCATTATACAAAGAAATAACCACCGGCATATCCGCACCACCGATGGGTAAAGTCAGCATAATACCCAACACCAAAGCACAGACAAAAAAGATTGTAAGGATAATAGTGGCATCAGGGATTTGCACTAATTTATATGCTAATACAATAGTGGCAATCAGTAAAATTGCATTTAATGAATTTTGAGCAGGTAGGGAGACTTGTTTTTTCTGCCAACCTTGTAATTTGGCAAAGGCTATGATTGAGCCTGAAAAAGCGACAGATCCTATCATTGCACCTGATAGTGCTATGGTTGTAAAAATAAGAGAATGCTCTGCAATAGGATTGATAAGCTCCACGGCGGCAATGGCGGCGGCGGCACCGCCTCCCATTCCGTTATACAAAGCAATCATTTGTGGCATATCCGTCATTGCGACTTTTTTCGCACTAACATATGCCAAAGCAGATCCTGAAACAAGAGCGATTAAAATCAAAGATAGATTCTGTAAATTAGGGACTAAAAAACTTGCCAAGGTGGCGATTAACATCCCAACCCCTGCCCACACTATACCTTTTTGGGCTTTTTTGGGGCTTGCCATTTGTTTCAAACCAATAATAAATAAAACGGCGGAGAGAAAAAAAGAAAATTGAACTATTGTATTTAACATGTTTTTTAACCTTTTACTTTTTTATTTTTTTATCAGCAAACATGCTTAACATTCTATCGGTGGCGATAAAACCGCCCATCGCATTGCCTGCTCCGAGAAACACGGCGATAAAACCTATTACTTGTTGGGTTAAACTCTCTGCATGGGCTAAAACAGCTATCGCACCTATCAAGACAATTCCGTGCACAAAATTAGATCCTGACATTAAAGGAGTGTGTAAAATTACCGGCACTTTTGAGATAATTTCATAACCTGCAATGGCTGCCAACATAAATATATATAATGCAATAAATCCTTCCATAACTTAACCTTTAAATTTTTTATAATCCAAATCTATAACAAACAACTTTTTAATATTTCATCTTCTGCATCAATTTCTAATTTTTTATCCTTAATGAATAGGGTCAAAAAAACTTCAATATTTTTGGCATACATTTGACTGGCATGGTAAGCGACACTTGATGCAGGGTTAGAAAAACCAATTATTTTAACGCCGTTCTTGTGAGTAATTTCTTTATTTGGCTGGGATAATTCGCAATTACCACCACTATCCATCGCAAGATCTACAACTACACAATGGTTTTTTAGATTATCTACCATTTTTGTATTTATTATGGTTGGTGCAGGGCGCCCTGGCACAGCGGCAGTAGTAATTATTATATCTGCTTTATTAAGTTGCATTGCTAACTTTTCTTGTTGTAGTTTTTTTTCATTATCATTTAGTTCGCGAGCATAACCACCATCACCTTTGGCATCGACCCCAGCATCAATCATCTTAGCGCCTAAGGATTCTATTTGTTCTTTGGCATCAGGGCGAATATCATAGGCTAAAACTCTGGCACCTAATCTATGAGCTGTGGCAATGGCTTGTAATCCTGCCACTCCTGCACCTATGACAACTACGATGGCAGGGGCTATGGTGCCTGCTGCTGTGGTAAGCATTGGGAATAATAAATTTGAAACAAGGGCTGCTTTTATAATCGAACTATATCCGCTACATGTTGCCTGTGATGACAAAATATCCATTGACTGGGCTCGTGTGATTCGAGGAATTAACTCCAAAGCATAACAGTTTATATTTTTCTTTTTTGCTTGGTCTATGATGGTTTTGTTTTGCTCTGCAAACATGGTGGAGATTATTATTGATTTTTTTGATAAATTTTTAATGTCGTCTAATGTTGGAGGGTTAAGTTTTATTAGGATATCAACTGATTTTAGCAGTTCTTTTGCATTTTTTATAATTTTGATATTTTTATATAAGCCATCGTCAAAACCTGCCATCTTACCTGCTTTGCTTTGCATATGAATATCTAATCCAGTTTTTATGAGTCTTTGAGATGATATAGGTGTGATAGCCACACGTTTTTCATGTTCGGATACCTCGTTCAAAAAACCTATCTTAACAGCCATAGTTATTTAATTATAGTCAAAAACGGAGAATTATAACATACAATTATATACAAAGCAAACATAATAAACTATCGAGCGAATGCAGAATAAACGGGATAGGAAGTGAGTTGGCATAATCTGAGATCTTTGCATAAATCAAGCACAATTTATAAAACACATAAAATGCTCCTTTTCATAGCAAAAATTCGTCAAATAGCAAGCTATTTTCCTCATTTTTGCGGTAAAAATACACTATTTTTTGCATTCTCTAAACAGCACTTGATTTATGCAAAGGTCTCAATCTAAATTAAATGTCATGCCATCTGGCAAAATTTTTTAATGAGACAAGTTTGACATTGGGGATTTTGTGCCTTGCAAACATGACGACCGTGAAGAATCATCCAATGGTGAGAATTTATTATATATTCTTGTGGAATAACTTGCATAAGTTTTTTTTCAACTATGTCAGAGGTTTTACCTGATGCTAATTTTAAACGATTTGATAGACGAAATATATGAGTGTCTACCCCAATAGTGGGGCGATTAAAGGCTGTATTTAAAACCACATTAGCAGTTTTTCTGCCCACTCCTGGTAACTGGATTAAATCCGCAAAACTATCAGGTACTAATCCTTGATGTTTTTTTTCTAATATATGGCAAGTTTTTATAATATTTTTTGCTTTGTTATTAAAAAGACCGATTGATTTTATTTGTTGTTTTAATTTTTGCTTGCCAATTGCAGTTGTTGTCTTCGGATCAGGCGCCAACTTAAAAAGATTCGGAGTAATTTTATTCACACTTATATCTGTTGCCTGTGCTGACAACATAACTGCTATTAAGAGCTCAAAATTATTTTTATGTATTAATTCGCATTTTGGATCTGGATTTTGGTTTTGCCAAATTTCAAATATGCTTTTTATGTCTTGTTCGGTCACAATCTTACTTAAATTGCTTTGAGTATTGTTGCTAAGTTAAATCCACGATTTTGTAAGTGACGGATTAGTTTGTTTTTTTGTTTTTGTGGCATATTTTTGGAGTAATTTTTTTTTGATAATTGCTGTTTAGCTTGTTTTATAAAGTCATTATCGCTATATTTACTCATTACTCTATGAGTTATTTTGCCATCAATATGATGATTAGATAGGAGTGATAGGATTTTATTTTGACCATAACGTTTGTTAAATTGTTGACGAGCCAACTCATGAGAAAAACGGTTGTTATCTAGGTAGTTTTCTTGTTTTAAAGCATTGACGGTCTCTAATATTTCATCATCCGTATAGTCTCTCTTTTTTAATTTTTGCTCTAATTGAAAGATGCTATGCTCTCTGTATGATAATATTCTTATTGCCACAGCATAACTTTCGTTCACGGTTTTAGTTGAGAATTTTTTTATTTTTGTTGTGGCAAATTCTTCTCTTGTTTATCTTGTTCGGACGAATCTTGTGTTTTTGGTAACAATATTTCTCTTAGTTGTTTATCAAGACCTTCTTTTATTTCTGGGTGATCTTTTAAATATTGTTTAGCGGCGTCTTTTCCTTGTCCGATCTTGTCGTCTTTATAAGAATACCATGAACCTGCTTTTTTGATGAGGTTGTTAGCAACCGATAAATCAATAATCTCGCCTTCAAGAGAGCAACCCTCGCCATAAATAATTTCAAATTGGGCTTGTTTAAAAGGAGGTGCCATTTTGTTTTTTATCACCTTAACACGAGTATCGTTACCTAATATTTCATCACCTTTTTTGATAGCTCCAATACGGCGAATATCCATCCGCACTGATGAATAAAACTTCAAAGCATTACCACCTGTTGTGGTTTCAGGGCTACCAAACATAACGCCGATTTTCATTCTAATTTGGTTGATAAAAAATACTAAGGTATTTGATTTTTGAATGTTGGAGGTTAACTTCCGCAGGGCTTGTGACATAAGGCGTGCTTGCAATCCCATATGAGAATCTCCCATGTCTCCTTCAATTTCAGCCTTAGGAGTCAGTGCTGCCACAGAATCAATTACTATTAAATCGATAGAGCCTGAGCGAACCAACATATCAGTAATCTCTAAGGCTTGATCGCCGGTATCAGGTTGTGAGATAAACATCTCGTCCAAATCTATGCCTAATTTTTTAGCATAAGCAGGATCTAAGGCATGTTCGGCATCAATAAAAGCGGCCGATAAGCCTTGTTTTTGAGCACAAGCTATGGTTTGCAGAGCAATTGTGGTTTTGCCAGAGCTTTCTGGACCGTATATTTCAACCACTCTACCACGAGGCAGACCTCCTATTCCCAAAGCTATATCAAGTGTCAAAGAGCCAGTTGAAATGGTTTCCACATCACGAATAGCACCGTCTCCCATTCGCATAATAGCACCCTTGCCAAATTGTTTTTCTATTTGCCCCAAAGCGGCAAGAAGTGCTTGTTTTTTATTATCATCCATTTTATTTTATCCTCATTTTGTTATTTTGTTGGTGTCTATTTTAAAGACTCATTGAGTTTTGCAATTTTATTAGTTATTTTTTCAATTTCTTGTTGTATGTCGTTAAGCCTTGCTATTTCTTTATTTTTTTTGTTTTTTAGGTCAAGACGAATGACTTTAATCTCTATGATATCCTGTTTTATTGTAGTTATTTTTAGGGCATAATCAGGATGGGATGCGGTGTTAACATTGTCTGTTACAGCATTAAGAAGTAATACAGCCCCTGCAACAATCAGCGCAATTAAAATAACTGCCAAAAAAATTCTACTTTTTAAAAATTTCATAAAAATATCGTTCATGCAAAATGGGCGATTATAATTTAAAAAAACCTATAATTCAAGTATTTTTATTAAATCTTTGATGGCACGAGTCGTAGATTTGGTTTGAATCTCATACCTGTCTCCTGTAAATAGGTATTTTTTTATTTGCTGTTTTTTGTTGTTGGCAACCCCTATCCACACTGAACCTATGGGGTTTATTTTTGTGCCACCTTTTGGACCTGCCACACCACTTATAGCTACACCATAATCTGCTTTGGTTTTTTTTAATAAACCTTTCAACATTTGCTCTACACATTCAAAACTTACCGCTCCATATTTGTCAATAATTTTTTTATCTACATTTAATAGATTTTGCTTAGCTTGATTTGAATAGGTTATAAAACCTGAATCAAAATAAGCGCTGGCACCTGCATTTTGGATAATAAAACTTGCAAGCATGCCTCCTGTGCATGATTCTGCGGTTGCCATTTTTGTGTTTCGTTGTCGCAACAATATTCCTAATCTTGCACACAATTTTAATATTAAATTTTGTTTATTATCTCTCATATTGTAAAATTTAAAACTCGTTTTGCCTCATATAGGCTCGTTTCTGTCGCATATATTTTATTTTTTATATCATCTTCAATTGTCCATATATTATTGCGTTTAATATATTTTTGTAATTGCAAAATACTAACATTATCATAGATGAGTTGTCTTAGTTCGTCTGTAATATTAAGAGTATCCGCTATCAATAACCTACCCTTATAACCCGTATATGAACATTTTATACAGCCCTTTGCATGATATATTTTTTTATGCTGGATTGTTTTTTGTGGCAACTTGCAAAATGAACATAATCTACGAACTAATCGTTGGGATATTATGCCGTTTATGTTGGATGATAGATTTTGCGAATCAACTCCTAAATTTTTTAACCTAGCAAAAACTGAGATAGCAGAGTTGGTATGCAGGGTTGAAAAAACTTTGTGTCCTGTGTCAGCTGCACTAATTAACATATTAGCGGTCTCGCTGTCTCTTATCTCACCTACCATCAAAATATCTGGATCTTGACGTAAAATAGCACGCACTCCTGTGGCAAAATCCAACCCTACTTCATTATTTATGTTTATTTGCCGAACCTGTCTTATGGGGTATTCAACAGGGTTTTCTAAGGTCATTATGTTGACATCGATGTTATTCAAATAACTTATTATTGCATTTAAAGTCGTAGTTTTGCCACAACCTGTGGGGCCTGTTGATAATACAATTCCATACGGATGTTCAAGCATTTTTTTTATATTCTCAATCGAGTTTTGACTAAATCCTAATTGATTTATTGATAACAATCCGCTATTGCGATTTAAAATTCTGATACTTACATTTTCGCCATACAAACAAGGGATAGTAGACACTCTAAAGTCTATGGGTAATTTAGCAAATTTTTGCGAAAAACTGCCGTCTTGCGGAATGCGACTTTCAACTATATCCATGTTACAGAGAATTTTTATTCTCCCTAATATCACAGGATAATAACGATCGTGAAAGCTACGGATATTTTGCAGCATACCATCTATTCTATAACGAATCCTGATAAAGCCTTTTTCAGGCTCTAAATGAATATCGGAAGCATTGTGTTTTATAGCATCATATAACAAACTATCTATGCACTCAGATGCATAGGTTTTATCTGGATTATTTTGGTTTTTTGTATTAAATAATAACTCATCTAAATGAAATTTATAACCATAATATTTATCAATAGCTTCTGTTAGATCCGCATTGTGACAAAATTTAACATCAATTTGTTTGATATTTTTACCTTCGTTTTGCATAATTTGCAATAGATGAGTGTGATAAATATTATCACTTGCAACTGTCAATAACTTTTTAGCGCTATCATAATTTATTGGCAACACACGAAACTTATTAACCATTTTTTCGTCTATGAGGCAGATTACATTATTGTCAATATTTATAGATTTTATGTCAATAAAATGGTGTTGGTAAACATTTTTTATAATATCTTGTAGTTGTGATTCGTCAATAAAACCTAAATCTATGGCAACTGATAAAAAATCTTTTTCTAATTTTTGTCGTTGAATATTTATAATTTCAATTTGATCTTTTGATAATAGTTTTTTTTCCAACAAAGAGTCTATGATTTGCATATTTTGTATTTTGCTTTTAATAAATTGTGCTATTATATCTTTTTTTGAATTTTTATGGATGACATGCAAACAAATAATTTTATTGATAATATTATATCCTGTGATTTAAAAAATAAAAAACACGATACAATTTTTACACGATTTCCACCAGAACCAAATGGATTTTTGCACTTAGGACACATAAAATCTATCGTTTTAAATTTTTCTTTGGCAGATAAATATCAAGGATTGTGCAATTTAAGATTTGATGATACCAACCCTCAAAAAGAGGAACAAAAATATATTGATGGCATTCTGAGAGACTTAAAATACTTAGGTTTCAAGCCTAATAAAATCTGCCACTCTTCTGATTATTTTGATAAATTATATGATTCTGCCCATATTTTAATTGCCAAAAATCTCGCTTTCGTGGACGAGCAAACCCCAGAACAAATCAAAGAAAATCGTGGAACATTAACAAAACCAGGAGTTGATAGCCCATATAGAAATCGCCCTATAAAAGAAAATAAAGAATTATTTAATAAAATGAAAAATGGGGATTTTGCCAACGGCAAAATGGTTTTGCGAGCAAAAATTGATATGGCATCGCCTAATTTGAATCTGCGAGACCCTGTTATTTATCGGATTTTAAATGTCGCTCATCAACGAACAGGGGATAAATGGCATATCTATCCTATGTATGATTACACTCATTGTGTATCGGATGCTATTGAAAGTATTACTCACTCATTATGCACCCTTGAATTTGAAGATCATCGCCCTTTATACAATTGGTTTTTAAAAAAGTTAGAATTTGAAAACAAACCTCGCCAAATTGAATTTGCCGCTTTGAATTTAGAGCGGACAATACTAAGCAAAAGAAAATTAAAACAACTTGTTGATGAAAAAATAGTTTCAGGATGGGACGATCCCAGAATGCCGACAATTGCTGCCTTAGAAAAAAAAGGAGTGCCACCGCATGCTTTAATAAATTTTTGCCAAATGATAGGGGTTACCAAAAAAGATAGTGTAATTGAATATAGTGCCTTGGATGGCTGCATAAGAGATGAATTAAACAAAAAATCTCCTCGTGCTATGGCGGTTATCAACCCCATAAAACTTACTATCAGCAATTATTTGGGTAATGACATAGAGATAATACGGGCTAAAAATTATCCACAAAATGAGACCACGACTCTGAGAGATATACCATTTGGTAGAGAATTATATATTGAAGCTTGCGATGTTATGGAAAATGCTCCGGCTAAGTATAGACGATTTACAATAGGTCGCGAAGTCCGACTTAAATATGCCTATTATGCAACCTGCACCGACATTATAAAAAATGATGAGGGCACAATTACAGAGATAATTTGCACCTATGACAAAAAATCAAAAGGTGGTAAAACAGATGATAAAAGAAAAGTGAAGGGCACGATTCATTGGGTATCAGCAAAAAAATCAATTGATGCAACCTTATATTTGTATGAGCATCTTTTTAATGTTGTTAACCCCTCGATTTCCCTACAAAACAACATAAAAGATTACATCAACCCTAAATCCCTGCAAACAATTAAAAATTGTAAATTAGAACCTAATTTATCCAACCCTGAAAATATAGTCTATCAATTTGAAAGATTAGGATATTTTTATGCCGATCAAAGCACAAAAACCCCAAGTTTTCACCGCACAACTACTCTTAGGAAATCCTCTGATTAACCCATGAAATCTTGGTATAAATAAAACACTATTCGTATTAACCTGATACTTTGTTGTGAATCATAAAAAAACTGAACACCGGCATGCTGAATTAAAGAAGAATAACACAACCGGAGACTTTTGCATTAGGATGAATTAATTTTATTTAATTTTGTTTTTAGAGTGTTGCGACTTATGCCTAATATTTTGACAGCTTTACTCTGATTGTTACAGGTAAGATAGCTAACACAACCCTGTTGTTTTGATGGCAGCATTTACATCAGCTTATGGCATAAGGGTAGATTGCAACTAATTATGAGATGGTTTTAAAAAAAATTAAAAAAATACTTGACTTTTAACACAGCATCTCATAAGTTACCGTCATTGCGAGGAACGAAGCAATCTCTACTTGGTGTGCAGATAATAACAAGAGACTGCCACACTCGCACGCTCGTTCGCAGTGACGGATTCTTTTTTTTGTCCGTTCGCCTGTGCGATGACGGAATTATTTTTCGTTTAATTTTCACATGTATCGGTGTATTTCTCGGCAGCTTTTACGGCTTCCAGAGTGCGGTACCAGGTGCTTGCTTCTTCAGAATTATCAAACTCGAGCTTAATTTCGGTTGTTGTGTGAGATTGATACGCCCCCTTAAAATCATTATCACCATATTTACCGCTCATAGTATTACCACTAACACTATAAGTTGTTGTTGTATTATCTGTGCTTTGCAAAGAATCATCAGTATATAAATGTTGTGTTATTGCTAATGTTCCGTTAGTATTAAACACTGTCTTTTCATATTGGGTTAGGCATTTTGGCTCATAAATTGTTTTACCTGTAACAAGTTGCGAAAATGTCAAGCTGGCATCTGATGTGCTATTGGTATCATTATCATCGCTATCATCAGAACAGCCAGCAAAGATTAAAGATACTACTATGGGAACTACTAACTTAAATAACTTCATAGGATTTTCCTCTATAAAAAAATAAAAATGTTGGCAAGTAAAAATATTCTTGAGTTAAAAACATTTTTTTTGACAACTTGTGGTGATGCTTTTTGGTTTTTTGTTGTTTGTTGTGATAAGTTGCAAGGGTGGGTAAAAGCCCCACTTCCGATCAGAATCCGTCACTGCGAACGAGTGCAGCGAAGTTGTGGCAGTCTCTTTTGGTGTTCGTCTGCCCCATGAGATTGCCGCGTTCGCAGGCTCACTCGCAATGACGGGATTCTTTTTTTGGTTTATTTTATCCGTTTTATTTGTTGTTGTGGTTGGTGCGGTGGTGGTAGCAGGAGATTGCCAGACTCGCAAGCTCGTTCGCAATGACTGGATTAGAAATATTTTTGTTGATATTAGAATAGCAACAATAATTGGGATAATTATTGTTTGATTTTTGGTGTTTGGTGGGGCTTTTGTGCTTAGAGAAACATTATTATTATTGCCCCCCCCCCCTCCATATGAGTTGTTCTTGGGTTGGGTTGCTGTTTTTAATGAAATCCATTGTTTCAAAATTTATCATTTATAAGCTCAATAATTAAAAAATAACTCTTGCAATTATACTTATATCCTTTTAAGAGTCAAGATATTTTTTTGCTATTGTCTGTATTGTTGATCTATAAAAAATCTTGTTCTATTAAATTGAGACATTTGCATAATTCAAGCACAATTTATAAAACAAATAGATTGCATATGCTCATAGCAAAAATTCGTCAAAGGACTTGCCATTTTCCTCATTTTTGCTATAAAAATGCACTATTTTCTGCATTCTCTAAACAGCACTTGAATTATGCAAAGGCCTCAAATTTTATTTAATTTTGTTTTTAGAGTGTTGCGACTTATGCCTAATATTTTGGCAGTTTTGCTTTGATTATTACAGGTTTTTTTTAGAATATATTTTATCATTATTTTATCAAGCTCTTGGTGTAGAAGATTATGGACGTTATTAGGCTCTATACCTTTTTCATCAAAATTATTAAAATATTTTTTTAGTTCTTTTTGAATGCATTTTTTCATAAAATTATGGCTCAAAAGTTTGACGAAAATCTTTAAATATATTTTTTAAATCATGAGAATAAACATCAAATAGTTTTTTTAGCTCTGAATTTTTTATATATTGTTTGTAGTTAGAAGGATTTAAAGCCGTAATAATTGTGTCATTATTTTCGGCAAAAATAGAAATTTTAAGTGGTAAAAACGCTATCATATTAGGGTAGGCTCTGATTATTTTCTGATATTCATCTATTCTACCATAAAAAACAACTCGATATTTATCAGTTTTATAACCTAATGAAGTAAGTCCTATATCTATTCTTTGCACCCTTGATACCGTATAATTGTGCTTTTTTATGCTCTCTTGCAACATGCTCATAGCCTCTGGGAATCCTAAATTAGTTCGTGCCATAAAAAGATTGCTTGCGCTTGAATTTTGGCTTACAAAAATTAAAACAAACCACAATAACATAGGTTTTAAGGGACACCTCATAACGACGAATCCTCTAAAATTGTCTCATAAATTTTTGTCATTTTATCACAGAGGTACTCTAATTCATTATTGTTAAAAAATTGACTTAGTGTTTTAGGATTTCCTGCGGACAAAAAAACCTTATTATTTTCTTCGGTAATTGTAATAGAGCATGGTAAAAAAAGACCAACTCTGGGGTCGGCGGCTAAGGCATCATACAATAGTTTAAAATTACAAAAATGAATTACAACCTGTTTTTTATTAGGATTTTTTACAAAACCTGATTCAAAGGTTGTGGTGCGAATGCGAACAAAATTTGCTCCTATTATCGCATCTTCGACCATTTTAACCGTGTTATCAAAATTACTTTCAGACTCAACTTGCAAAACTGCTGGAATGTTTTCTGCTTTAATGTTGTTATTTTTTATCTCGTTTTTTTCCCAAGTTCTAATATAATTCACTATATCATTAATATCTTGTTCGCTAAAACCCTGCTTTATAAAAGATTTCATAGGAGTGCTAAATCTGCCCTCCATTATTGCTTTTTTTATCATCTCATCGGAGGCTGATTTTAAAAACCCTCTATTATTCAAAGCAGGTGCTAAGATTGGTTGGTCTATTTTACGAGAAAAAGCCACCCCTGTGCCTTGGGCTCCCTCGCCATTTTTACCGTGACACTTGTGACATTTTAAATCGTATAATTCTTTGCCATTTTTGATATCTGCTCGTATATTTTTGGTGTCAAATATTGGTGGTTTTTTCGTTCGCCACCTGCTTATAAATTTCACTATTGATGAGATTTGTTGTTCTGATAAAAAATCAAAACTCTCCATCACCCTACCTGGTCGCCCATATTTTATTGTTTTTTTTAAAAAATTATCATCAACGGCATTGATAAAAGATGGTAAATTCAGAGGCACTCCAACCCCTCCACCTCCTGCAAAACCATGACAGGCGGAGCAATATTCTAGATATAGTTCTTTACCATTTTCCGCATATGATAAGTTACATACGAATAACATTAAAAAAAGTAGAATTTTATCAGACATTTATATTTTTAATAGCGGACAAAGCACGGGTTGAGGATATAAAAGCACCAATCCATCCTAAAATTGCACAACAAAAAACCAAAATTATGCCATGCTTTATCGGCAAATATTGCAGACTAAAAGAACTGGCATATAGGGATGAAAAGTGTGTCACGGGTTTATCTAACATACTTAATGATATAAAAGTAAAAAGCCAAGATAATGCCCCTCCTATTGAACCTAACCAAAAACCCGTATATAAAAAAGGTCTTTTTATAAAACCTGCACTGGCTCCTAATAGATTCATAATTTGAATCTCGTCAATTCTATTTTGCACCTCTAATCTTATCGTGTTGCCTATTACCAACAAAACTGCTGAAAATAATAAAAACATAAGTATAGCCATGGCGGTCCATAATAACTCGATCAGAGCGAATAGTTTTTTAAGCCATGCCAAATCTATTATGGCACTTTGGATTTGAGGTAATTGCTCTAATTGTAGGCTCAACTGGACTATTTGTTGGTTATTTAATTCAGGGTTGGGGCTTATTATTAACACAAAAGGTAGAGGGTTATCATCCAATACATCTAACACTTCATCAAAGTTAGTAAGCTCTTTAAACTCGTCCAATGCCTCTTGTGGAGTTTTTATCACTATTTTTTGAATCGGTGACTGTTGTGATAGTTTTTGTGATAACTTGGAAGCTGTTGTGTATTGGGTATTTTTGGTTAAAAAACAGGATATTTTGGTTTTACCGTCCCAGTTTTGTCCGATAATTTGGGCATTTTTTATAACCTGCCACATGGTTGTAGGAATAGTGATAGCAACAGCTATTACCATTATTGTTAATAGGGATGATAATGGCTTTTTGATGATTTTTTCCAATGATGATATTATATTTTGGCGATGAGATACCCACAAACCATAGGTTTTATTGCCTTGATTTATATTTGCTCTATTCATCTGATCTGCCCAAATCATCGCGTTGCACTGCACCATTTTTTAAATTTATAACCGGATATTGTAGTTTTTTAATCATAGTTATGTCATGGCTTGCGATTAAAATTGTTGTGCCGATGTTATTGAAATCTATAAAGAGTTGCATTATATCATGTGATAAATCAGGATCTAAGTTGCCAGTGGGCTCGTCTGCTAGGATTATATCAGGACGGTTCACAATAGCACGAGCGATTCCTACTCTTTGTTGTTGTCCTGATGATAGGGTTATGGGGTTCATATTTTTTTTAAATAACAACCCTACCTTATCCAAAGCAGCACAAACACGGGTTTTAATCTCATTTTTATAAAAACCTCTAATTTGCAAAGGCAGGGCAACATTTTCAAAAACTGACCTATCTGTTAATAATTTTGCATTTTGAAAAACAAACCCAATTTTTTGGCGATACTCTGGAATGGCTCTGGTTGGCATTTGTTGCAAATTGATGCCATTGACCACAATAACTCCACGATTAGTGTGCTCTAAGGCAAAAATCAATTTTAATAATGTGCTTTTTCCTGCCCCTGAATGTCCGGTTAAAAATGCCATTTTACCAGATTTTATTAAAAAATTAACATTACTCAAAGCATTCATCTGCTCGTATGTTTTACTTACTCTGTCAAAACTTATCATCTTAAAAAATTGCCTCAACAAAATCTTGTGGGTTGAACTCTTTTAAATCATCTGCACTCTCGCCTGTGCCGATATAATAAATCGGCAATGTTAATTTATCCGCTATCGCAAAAATTATCCCTCCGCGAGCTGTGCCATCTAATTTGGTGATTATCAAACCATTAACTCCAATCTCTTTATTAAATTCTTGTGCTTGATTAAAAGAATTTTGTCCGCCACCACCGTCAATTATAAGAATAGTTTTTAAGATTAAGTTATCTTCATTATTTTTTAAAATAACCCTCTTTATTTTTTTCAATTGTGCCATAAGGTTTTTATTGTTGTGAAGTCTACCGGCAGTATCTGCCAATAAAATCTGATATTTTTTGCTGATAAGTTGTGCTGTGGCGTCATATATCAAGGCACTGCTATCAATTTTTTCATTATCGCTTGTGATAACTTCAATCGAGTTTCTTTGCCCCCACTCTTGTAATTGAGCCACAGCCGCAGCACGATAGGTATCACCTGCTGCTAACAAAACTCTCATTCCTTGATTTTTAAACTTAAAGCCTAATTTACCGATGGTTGTAGTTTTGCCCGCACCATTTATACCGATCATCAACAGAACTGTTGGTTTTTTAACATCAATTTCTAATTTTTTAACAGATTTTTTTAATAAATCTAATAACTCTTGTTTTAAATTTTCAATAGTTGGTTTTTTATGCAAGGATTGAATAATTTTATCCGTTGTTGTTACTCCGACATCAGCACCTATTAAAATATCTTCAATTTGCTCGGTATCTAAGATTTTATCCTCGTTATCTTTCGGCAACAATGCAGATAACAAAGAAAATTTTTGTTTTGTTAAGTCCAAATTTGGAGTTAATTTTGAATTTTTTTTATTTTTTTGTTTTTTAAAACCGAACATATGGTAAATTATAACATTTTTAAAGCAACTATTATAACAATGAAATATTTTTATTTAATCATTTTTTTCATATCTTTGAATTTAAATGCTAATACCGACCAGAAAGTCCATCAATTTATTTTAAAAAATGGGATGAAAATTTTGGTGCAAGAGGATAATCGCTCTGCTGTTGTGGTCTCGCAAGTTTGGTATAAAGTTGGCTCAACTTATGAGCACAATGGCATCACAGGGGTATCGCATGCTTTGGAGCACATGATGTTTAAAGGCACAAAAAAATACAAAGCTGGCGAATTTTCAAAAATAATCGCCAAAGCTGGGGGCAAAGAAAATGCTTTTACTAGTCGTGACTATACCGCATATTTTCAAAGAATATCCAATGATAAATTAGAATTATGTTTGAAATTAGAAGCAGATAGGATGAAAAACATCCAACTCACCAACAAAGAATTTAAAAAAGAGATGGAAGTTATCAAAGAAGAGCGTCGAATGCGAACGGACGACAAACCTCGCGCCTTGGCCTCTGAACTATTCTTATCTACTGCTTTTGTATCAAGCCCTATCCGCAACCCTGTCATAGGCTGGATGAATGATATTGAAACTCTAACCAAAGATGATTTACAGCAATGGTATGATAAATACTATGCTCCTAATAATGCCACCTTAGTTGTGGTGGGTAATGTCAAAGCAAAAAAAGTTTATAAATTAGCAAAAAAATATTTTGGAAAACTTAAAAAACAAAAAATACCGCAACCTAAACCACGATTAGAGATAGAGCAAAATGGCACAAAGTTAATTACAATCTATTCAGAAACAGCAAAACTTCCTTATTTGCAAATCGGTTATAAAGTTCCTTCGCTTAAAAATATTAAAAACCACAAAGATGTTTATGCTTTGGAGGTCTTAGCTTATATTTTAGATGGTGGAAGCTCTGCTAGATTTTCAAAAAACCTAATCCGTGGTAGTGAGCTGGCAGCCTCTGTCAATACCTCATATAACCCCAATTCTCGTTTAAATTCTTTGTTTGATATTAGCGCTATTCCTACTGAAAAAACGAGCATTGAAAAACTACATCTTGCAATAGACAAACAAATTCAACAGGTAAAAGATGGTGATATTACCAAAGAGGAGATGAATCGCATTAAAAACACGATTTTGGCTGAAAAAATATATGCTTTGGATTCGGCATTTTATCAAGCGATGCAAATTGGTATAAGCGAGACAGTGGGTTTGGGTTATCAAACTTTTTTGGAATATCCACAAAAAATTCAACAAATTACCGCGAAACAAGTAACAGAGGTTGCCAAAAAATATCTAATTGATAAAAATAAAACTGTGGCAATTTTATATCCTGTAAAATCACAATGAATATCCATATATTGGGAATTGCCGGCACTTTTATGGGTTCCTTGGCTTTGCTTGCCAAAGAAATGGGACATGATATTACAGGCTGTGATACTGGCATATACCCACCGATGAGTCATATGTTAAAAGATTCTGATATTGACATTACATTAGGTTTTAATAAAACTCAAATTGATGATAGAATTGATATTTATATCATAGGCAATGCCATAACTCGGGGCAATTCATTGTTTGAAGAGATTCTTAACAAAAAATTAAAATATACCAGCGGACCGCAATGGCTTTGTGAAAATATTTTGTCCGATAAAAAAGTAATAGCAATAGCAGGCACTCATGGCAAAACAACAACGACCTCAATGGTAATTAAAATTTTATCAGATTCAGGACTTGACCCAGGTTTTTTAGTTGGTGGTTTGTTGCCAGATTTGGGCATCTCGGCAAGTCTTGGAGATGGCGACTATTTTGTCATTGAAGCTGATGAATATGATACGGCTTTATTTGATAAAAGATCAAAATTTATCCACTACAAACCTGATATATTAGTTTTAAATAACTTAGAATTTGATCATGCTGATATCTTTGATAACATTGATGACATTATAAAATCTTTTCATCATCTGGTGCGAACCTTAGGCTCAAAGGCGACGGTGATTATAAACTCAGATGATAAAAACATTAAAAAAGTTATCCAAAAAGGTCTGTATAGTTCTTTAATAAAATTTGGTGAGCAGCCTACGGATAATTTTTATCTGAGTCAACACAATGATGATTATAGCAGTTTTGCAACCTCACACAGCAACACCGAACACAAATTAAACTGGCAAATGATAGGGCGACATAATTCATATAATGCAATCGCCGCTATCGCAGCTTGTTATACGGCGGATATTACCGTCAAAAATGCAGTAAAATCTCTTCAAAATTACTTGCCACCAAAAAGAAGATTAGAGCTAATCGGACAATACAAAAATTTGAATATCTATGATGATTTTGCCCATCATCCCACGGCAATTGCCACCACTCTACAAGGACTACGTGCCAAGGTAGGTAAGGACAAAATTATCGCAATTATTGACCCTGCATCCAACACGATGAAAATGGGAATCCACGGTGATAAACTCATAAACTCTTGGCAAGATGCGGATGAGATAGTTTTATACAACAGAAAAAATTTAAAATTTGATTTGGTGCAACTGTGTCAAAATAGTCTTCAAAAATGCACAATTTATGATAGCACTGACGAGATTGTAAATATAATAAAAAAGACAAACAGGCATCTTAAAACTAATATAGTGTTATTTAGCAACAGCGCCTTTGATGGTATTTATCAAAAAATAAAAGATGAGCAAATCTAATAATTTTAGTGATAGAGTTATAGTGGCGATTAGCGGAGCATCGGGGGCACCTCTTGTTATCAATCTTATCTCTCGTTTATTAACAGAAAACATAAAAATTGATTTAATAATTTCAAATTCAGCAAAAATTGTCATACAACAAGAAACAGACTTAAAATTACCTGACACAACTGATAAGATTTATCAATACCTATTAAATTATTTTAAAACCACCGACAAACAATTAAAGCTATATGACACAAATAACTTTTTATCTCCTATCGCAAGCGGTAGTTCTATTGCCGATAAAATGGTTATTTGTCCGTGTAGTAGTGCCACCCTATCTGCGATAACACAGGGATTATCAGATAATTTAATTCGCCGTGGGGCAGATTGCATCATCAAAGAAAAAAAACAGTTGATAATAGTGCACCGAGAATCCCCCCTATCCACAATTCATTTAAAAAATATGTTAAAACTTAGCAAAATAGGAGTGACTATTTTACCTCCTAACCCAGGATTTTATCTAAAACCCACAAAAATAGAGGATATTTTAAATTTCATTACCGACAGAATCCTACAAAATTTAAAAATAAAAAGCCCACTATCTAAAAAATGGATGTATTGAGACCTTGGAATTTTGATTGAGACCTTTGCATAATTCAAGTGTGATTTAGAATAATAAGAAAATAGTGCATATTTTATTAAAAAATGAGGAAAATGGCAAGTCCTTTGACGAATTTTTTGATAAAATAGGTGCATTTTATTGTTGTTATAAATTGTGCTTGAATTA